>RCUL01000006.1_pt1 | contig 274066 bp, 254 predicted proteins | sample 2167521 | NCBI WGS metagenome assembly RCUL01 (sample SAMN09932745, study PRJNA488358) | compost metagenome | feature: garden; material: soil; isolation source: compost soil in acetic acid-enriched culture | place: Germany: Experimental Botanical Garden Goettingen | collected 2016-01-27
AAATTGAGACTAATTGACAAAAAGGATTCCTAAAATGAGCGAGGAAATAAATAGCTAATTAAGATTGTTGAATATAAATATTTTTTAATTTTTATTATTCTTTTGTCTTGGATATTTTTTTATATCTAAATATTTTCATATCGTAGCGAATAATGCAGGAATACAAGCGCCAGCCGCACGTAGTTTTTCGACCATTATTTCTTGTGGCGTAAGTTTAACGCCTATGTAATAAAAAACTGATGGATAGATTGGCTATCCATCAGTTTGAGTTCTATTTATAAATCACGAGCAACTAAAGTTAAAATGTCGTAGGTTGCGACAAGTTCACCACGTTGGTTTTTGACTTTAATATCCCACACCACAACCCCATGAGCAGGCTGAGATGGATCTTTTTGTGGCTTAGGTGTTTTTTGTTTACAGGTAAGCTCAACCTGAATCGAGTCACCAATTTTAACTGGTTCAACAAAGCGTAAGTTGTCCATACCGTAATTGGCAATAACAGGACCTTGCGCTGCATCTACAAACAAACCTGCTGCGGCAGAAACAATAAAGTAGCCATGCGCAACGCGTTCACCAAAGAAAGACTCGGCAGCTGCAATTTTATCGGTATGTGCATAGAAGTAATCACCACTTAAACCAGCAAAATTGACAATATCTGCTTCACTTACGGTGCGACGCGCCGTTAATAAACGTTCACCAATGACTAACTCATCAAAAGACTTTTTAAATGGATGTACACGGTCTTCGTTGACCTTAGAACCAGCAGTCCACGAGTGGGTAATTTGTGTCAGGCTATTTGGAGAACCTTGAATTGCAGTGCGCTGCATATAGTGTTTAACCGCGCGAATACCACCTAACTCTTCACCGCCACCTGCACGACCAGGGCCGCCGTGTACTAAATGCGGAAGTGGAGAACCATGTCCTGTACTTTCTTTAGCTGACTCTGCATCTAATACATGCACACGTCCATGCCAAGGCGCAATTTTTTGAATAATCTGTTCGATATTTTCATCATTATTTTTAACGACTGAAGCCACTAAGCTACCTTCACCACGTGAAACGAGATCGGCCAATTCTTCAATGTTTTGATATGGCATGAGTGTACATACTGGACCGAAAGCTTCTGTGGTATGCACATGTGTCGCTTGTAAAGGTTGCTCACATAACAATAAAGTTGGAGCGAAAAAAGCACCTTTTTCAGGATGATCTGCATTAAATGTAAAGCTAGTGCTGGCACCAAAAACAATTTTTGCATCTTTACTGAGTTCAGCAACTTTTTCTGCAACGTCATGTTTTTGTTTAATGCTCGCTAAAGCGCCTATGGTGGTTTCTTCTTTTTGAGGGTCTCCCACCACAACTTTAGCAAGTTTGGCAGTTAGTTTTTCTTGCACTGTAGCTAATAAATTTTCAGGAACGAAAGCACGACGAATCGCAGTACATTTTTGACCAGCTTTTGTTGTCATTTCACGGAAGACTTCACGCACAAACAAATCAATCGTTTCTTCATTTGCCTCAGGGCTTAAAATTGCACTGTTTACCGAGTCAGCTTCCATGCTAAATGGAATCGAATATTTATTGAGGTGAGGGTGGTTACGTAGTTTTTGGCCAGTGTAGGCAGAACCTGTAAATGTGACACAGTCTTGTGGACCTAAATGCTCTAACAGGTCATAAGTCTGACCGCAAATGAGTTGTAGTGAGCCTTTTGGTAACACATGTGCTTCTTCAATGGCTTTTACAACAGCTTGAGTTAATTGAGATCCATCGGTTGCAGGTTTAACAACACATGGCACACCTGCAAGTAGAGTTGGTGCAATCTTTTCAAGCATTCCCCAGATTGGGAAGTTAAAAGCATTGATATGAACTGCAACACCCGCTTTAGGGCTTAAAATGTGTTTAGCACCGAAAGTGCCATTTTTAGATAATTGAATCCAGCTATCTTCAGTAATAATTTTTTCGTCATTGAGTTCACGACGAACCAGACTTGAATAAGCAAATAAGGTCTGGATACCGCCTTCAATATCAATCCATGCATCTTTACGAGTTGCACCTGTTGCATAGGCAAGCTTGTAGAACTCTTCCTTGCGCTCAAGTAAGTGTTGGGCAATTTGTTTTAACGCATTTGCACGTTGGTGGAATGTCCAGTTAGCCAGTTCTGAACCATTTTGTTTGGCATATTGAACAACACGTTTCATATCAATGCCATGACTACTTACGGCATAAATAGCTTCACCTGTAATGGCGTGATAAACAGGGCGTAGTTCTTCACTCGTCGAATGCCATGTTCCATAGACATAAGAAGCAAGGTGAGGTAGTTGATGCTCAGACTGCTGAAAATCTGTGTCAGTTGTGGTTCCTTCTAGGTGTGCTTGTTCAAGCATGACCAAACTCCTTTTTATGTGATACATCAATTATAAAAATTGCAAAAATATGATTCATAATTTCAGATTAATTTGTCTAAAAGTCAACTTTATTTTGATTTTTAAAAGTAAAAAAGTTTTTTACATTTGATTAATATTTATTTATTTCAATTATTTAGTTTGATTTTGGTGGGCGGATTTAATCTGATACTAAAAAATAGGTTGACTTTGTTTTTGGTGTATCGAAAAATAGATTTAAGGGTGATGCCTACAGGGAATGAAAGAATGGAAAACAACTACCAGAAATTTGAACAAAATATTGCCAATGACATTACGATCGAGGCTAAGGATGAAATGCCCGATGCCTATCGCAAAACATTGATTCGTCAAATCGGGCAACATGGCCATTCTGAAATTGTAGGTATGTTGCCTGAAGGGAACTGGATTACTCGTGCGCCAACTTTAAAACGTAAAGCGGTTTTGTTGGCGAAAGTACAAGATGAAGCAGGTCATGGTTTGTATTTGTACAGCGCGGCAGAAACTTTGGGTGCTGACCGTGATGACATGATGGAAAAATTGATTAATGGGAAAATGAAATACTCATCAATCTTTAACTATCCAACTTTGACTTGGGCAGATGTTGCTGCAATTGGCTGGCTTGTCGATGGGGCAGCGATTGTAAATCAGGTTGCACTTTGCCGTACTTCGTATGGGCCATATGCACGTGCAATGGTACGTATTTGTAAAGAAGAAAGTTTCCACCAACGTCAAGGTTTTGAAGCGATGATGGCTTTGGCAAACGGTACACTAGAACAAAAACAAATGGCACAAGATGCGGTAAATCGTTATTGGTGGCCTGCACTCATGATGTTTGGTCCAAGTGATGAGCATTCTCCAAATAGCGCACAAAGTCTGGCGTGGAAAGTCAAACGCTTTGGTAATGATGAATTACGTCAAAAGTTTGTCGATAACACCGTACCGCAAGTGTTGCAGCTTGGCTTGGAAGTACCAGATCCAGATTTAAAGTTTAATGAAGAAACAGGCCACTATGAGTTTGGCGAGATCGACTGGCACGAATTTAATGAAGTGATTGCCGGACGTGGACCATGTAATCACGAACGTATAGAAGCACGCCGTAAAGCATGGGAAAACGGCAAATGGGTTCGTGATGCAGCAGTGGTCTACGCTAAAAAACAACAGCTTGAAGCGAACAAAGTGGCTTAACAAGATTTATGGAAAAATTTGAGGAAATCAAAATGGAAGATAAAAACAACTGGTCACTCTACGAGGTATTTGTTCGTAGCAAACAAGGCTTAAGCCACCGTCATGTGGGTAGCTTAAGAGCACCAGATGATGAAATCGCACTTCAACATGCACGCGATGTTTATACACGTCGTAATGAAGGAATTAGCATTTGGGTGATTCGTTCTGAACTCATTAAGTCTTCACAGCCTGATGAAAAAGCTGAGTTTTTCGATCCTGCTCTAGATAAGGTTTATCGTCATCCGACTTTTTACCATATTCCAGATGGCATTGAGCATATGTAAGGGGTTGGAAAATGAATCATTCAGTTTTATCTAAATTCTTATTGCATATTGGCGATAGTCAACTGGTTTTGTCTCAGCGTTTGGCTGAATGGTGTGGACATGCACCTGAGCTTGAAGTTGATATCGCTTTAGCAAACATCGGTTTGGACTTGTTAGGTCAGGCAAGAAACTTTCTGACATTGGCAGGTCAATATGATGAAGCTCAGCGTGATGAAGATCAGCTTGCGTATTTCCGTACTGAGCGTGAGTTTCTAAACCTATTGTTGTGCGAACAACCGAACGGTGATTTTGCACAAACGATTGTACGCCAGTGGTTGATGGACCATTACCATCTTCATTTATTTACTGCTTTAACCCAAAGCTCACTTCCTGAATTAAGTGCGCTTGCTGTCAAATCGTTAAAAGAAGTGAAGTATCACATCCGTTTTTCAACAAGCTGGATGGAGCGTCTAAGTTTAAGCACAGATGAAGCGCACCAACGTGTGCAAGATGGATTAAATAATTTATGGCGCTTTACCGCTGAGTTATTTGAACTTAATGCAGACGAGCAATCATTAGTCACACAAGGTGTGATTCCAGATTTTTCAAATGAAAAAGAACAATGGGACAAAACCATTGCAGATGAGCTTAAGCGCTTTGAATTAAATGTTGCTGTTAACGGTGCTTATCGCCGCGGTGCAAAACAAGGATTGCATACTGAGCATTTAGGTTATTTGTTGGCTGAAATGCAAAGTATTCAAAGAACTTATCCAGGAATGACCTGGTAAGACAAGGAGGTGAGCCATGCATATGATTCGTCATTGCATCGACCAATGTTGGGATGTTCTACAAACGGTAAGTGACCCTGAAATTCCGGTTTTATCCGTTGTGGATTTAGGCATGATTCGGGGCGTAGACATTAACGATCAACAAGAAATTGTAGTTCGTCTAACGCCAACATATAGCGGTTGCCCTGCAACAGATATGTTGAAAGTGCAAATTGTTGAGGCATTTACCGCAGAAGCGTTGACCCCAGTCAAAGTGATGGTCGATTTATCAGAAGCATGGACCACGGACTGGATGTCTGAAGCGGGTAAAAAGAAATTGCAAGTTTATGGCATTGCGCCACCTGAAGGGTTGGCACATCAGTGTGGTACGCATGTTCATTTGATTGATGGCGTAGAGTGCCCACGTTGTAAAAGCCGACATACCCGACTGTTAACAGAGTTTAGTTCTACCGCCTGTAAAGCACTTTATAAATGTCAGGACTGTCTTGAGCCTTTTGATTACTTCAAATGTATTTAAGTCTTTAGATAAGGAAATCAGCCATGAGCCAATTTGTACCATTAAAAGTAAAAAGTATTACGCCTCAAACCGATCAAGCAATTTGTATTGCATTTGACGTTGTATCAGAACAACAAGAACAATTTCAATTTCAACCGGGTCAACACTTAACCATTCGCCACTTAACTGAAGCTGGTGAAATCCGCCGTTGTTATTCAATTTGTAGCTATGCGGCAAAAGAAGATATCAGTATTGCGGTTAAAAAAATTGATCAGGGTCAATTTTCACATTGGGCAAATGACCATTTAAAAGTAGGCGATGTGCTTGAAGTGATGCCACCACAAGGCGTATTTTTTCAAAAAGCAGCAAAGGCAGGTGGGCAAAACTATTTAGGCGTTGCTGCGGGCAGTGGTATTACTCCAATTTTATCGATTGTTAAGCAAGTGTTGTTTGAACAACCTGAAGCTAAATTTACGTTGCTCTATGGCAATCGCTCATGGAAACAAACCATGTTTGCCGAGCAAATTATGGATTTGAAAGATCAATTCAAAGAACGTTTTCAGCTCATCAATATTTTTTCTCGTGAGTTCAACGACAGTGAACTAATGAATGGTCGTATTGATGCAGAAAAGCTAAAACAATTTTTTGATTTTGATGTGCTTGAAACAAGTTTTGACCATGTTTTTGCCTGTGGTCCAGACGAAATGATGAATGCTGTAGAAAGCACTTTGCCAAACTATGGTATTGCAGCAGAGAAAATTCACACTGAACGTTTCCATACAGGGCAAGCCCGTAAACGTAGTGCTGAAGCTGATGCAAACCGTAAAGAGGAAAAAGTAAACATCATTTTAGATGGTCGTGAGCTGATTGTTTCTGTGGCTCAGGATGATGAAAGTATTCTGGATGCGGCTTTGCGTGCGGGTGCTGACTTACCGTATGCCTGTAAAGGTGGGGTGTGTGCGACTTGTCGTTGTAAGGTTGTTTCAGGTGAAGTGGATATGTTCCTTAACTATAGTCTTGAAAAAGATGAAGTCGAAAGGGGCTATGTGCTCAGTTGCCAGACCTTGCCAAAAGGCTCAAATGTTCGTTTGAGTTTTGATGAATAGAGGCCTCTTATGCAAGAGTTGATTAAAACCAGCACAGTAACTGAAGGTGTTTTGTTATTAACCCTAAACCGTCCAGAGAAAAGAAATGCTTTAAACAATGCAACATTGCAATGTTTATGCGAATTACTCGAAGAAGCTGAACATAATGCTCAAGTCAAAGCAGTGGTTTTAACGGGTAATGCTCAATGTTTTGCTGCTGGAGCAGATCTCAGCGAATTGGCTGCAATGGACGCCGTGTCTTTGCAACTCGATATTCGCCCGAAGCTTTGGCAAAAAATTGATGCGTTTAGTAAGCCGCTCATTACCGCAGTGAATGGCTATGCCTTGGGTGCTGGGTTTGAGTTGGTTTTGCATTCAGATATGGTGATTTGCGGTGAAAATTCCCGTTTTGCTTTACCTGAAATTGGCCTTGGCATGTTACCGGGTGCAGGCGGAACACAGCGTTTAGCGCGCTTGGTTGGACAACAACTCACCATGCGCTGGGCAATGACAGGTGAGATGATTTCGGCAAAACAGGCAGAGCAACATGGTATTTGCAGTCAAGTGGTGCCGACTGAATTAACCGTTGAATATGCTATTCAACTTGCAGCCAAAATTGCGAAACAAGCGCCTTTAGCGATTCGCGTGATTAAACAATCAATTAAAAATATTCATGAAACGACTTTAAGTCAGGGACTCAAGTTTGAACGTCAAAACTTTGTCTGGCTGGCGGCTACAAAAGATCGAAACGAAGGGATTAATGCTTTCTTTGAGAAAAGAAAGCCAGTGTTTAGAGGTGAGTGATGGACTATCAAAATATTATTGCTGAAGAAAAAAATGGTGTTGGCTACTTAACATTTAACCGCCCAAAAGCACTGAATAGCTTTAACGTTGATATGCATCGTGAAGTTGCTGAGGTTTTAAACCAGTGGACTAAAAATCCGGATGTTCGCTGTGTGGTGATTAGTGGCGAAGGCCGCGGCTTCTGTGCAGGGCAAGACTTAGGTGATCGTGTTGTTGACCCAAATGCTGAAGCTCCAGATTTAGGATATTCCATTGAAACTTACTATAACCCGCTCATTAAAACGATTGTAAATATGCCAAAGCCTGTGATTTGTGCCGTAAATGGCGTGGCAGCAGGTGCAGGGGCAAATATTGCACTGGCATGTGACTTGGTCATTGCAGCCAAATCGGCAAACTTTGTACAAGCATTTTGCCGCTTAGGTTTGGTTCCAGACTCTGCGGGTACATGGTTTTTACCACGTGCTGTAGGCCATGCGCGTGCTATGGGTTTAACTTTGTTAGGTGACAAGCTACCGGCAGAAACCGCAAAAGAATGGGGCATGATTTGGGATGTGGTTGAAGACGCTGAGCTTAAAACAAAGGTGACTGAACTGGCTGAACGTTTAGCGAAACAGCCTACTTTTGGTTTATCTCTCATTAAAAAAGCAATTCATCAATCAAGCAACAACACCTTTGATGAGCAAATGTTGTTAGAGCGTGATTTACAACGTATTGCGGGTCGTTCCGAAGATTATCGTGAAGGTGTGCAAGCCTTTATGAATAAACGTGAACCAAATTTTAAAGGGCGCTAAGCATGACAGATTTAGACTTATCTCGTGCCCGAATTGCCGTAATTGGTTCTGGCACCATGGGCATCGGCATTGCCCAGTTAGCCATCGTCAATGGGCACTCGACCATTTTATATGATCTGGACGTTCAAAAAGCACAACAAGCCGTTGAGGGCTTGGAGCAAACTTTTAAAAAGTTGGTTGAAAAGAGCAAGCTCACACAACAGCAAGCTGAAGAAGCCTTAGCGCGTTTAACTGTGGTGAATCAAGTTGAAGCGCTGCGTGATGCCGACTTGGTTATTGAAGCAGTCGTTGAGAAAAAAGAAGTTAAACAGTCTTTATTTAAGCAACTCGCTGAGATTTGTAGTGCGCAAACCATTTTTGCAAGTAATACATCTTCAATTTCAGTGACCGCAATTTCGGCTGGCATTGCTCACCCTGAGCGCGTGGTGGGTTTACACTTTTTTAACCCTGCGCCAGTGATGAAGTTGGTTGAAATTGTGCAGGGCTTAAAAACACCAAACAGTTTATGTTTGGCTTTAAAAAACTTAATGCTCGGCTGGAAAAAAATTCCAGTGTTAACCAAGTCAACTCCCGGTTTTATCGTCAACCGAATTGCACGACCGTTTTACGCAGAAGGTTTTAGAGCACTGCAAGAACAAGTCACAAGCTATGACCAGCTAGACTATGCCTTAAAGCAGTGTGGCGGTTTTGCGATGGGGCCGTGTGAACTTACCGACCTCATTGGGCAAGATGTTAACTTTTCGGTAACACAAAGCGTTTATCAAGAATTTTTTTACGAACCACGCTACCGTCCAAGCCTAATTCAAAAAGAATTGGTCGATGCAGGAGCTTGGGGCCGTAAGTCAAAACAAGGTTTTTATCGCTATAACGAAAAAAAGCAGTACGAGACATTTCAGCCTCAAGCTGTAGTTGCCAAGCCAGTTGATGCACATATTCAGCTAAAAGGTGTTTGGTCTCAGCTACCTGCTTTTTTAACACGTTTAGGTTTAAAAAGCGGATCTGCAAGTGATGACAATATCCTTCAAATTGATGATATCGATTTACGTTTGAGCCAAGGTGAGTCAGCCAATATTCATTACCTTAGCCGTAAAGTGGTTTTGATGGATTGGCATCATGATTTTGAGCAGGCACAGGCTTTAGTACTGAGTCATAACGAGCTTTGTGAAGCAAGTGATCTGGCTAAAGTTGAAGCTTACTTTGCACAGTTTGGTATGAGCGTGATGTGGATTAAAGATCATCCGGCACTCTTAACCCTACGCATCATCGCTTTATTAATTAATGAAGCATGTGAAGCAAGTTTACATGGCGTTGCGAGTCTGGAAGATATTGATAATGCCATGAAATATGGAGTGAATTATCCTAAAGGTCCTTACCAGTGGTTGACACAAATGGGCGGCGCTTATGTGCTCCAAACTTTAAATAATTTATATGCACTGTATGGAGAGGAAAAATATCGCGCGAGTATATACCTCAAGCAATACGTAGCAAAAACTCAAAATATTGCTACTCAATATTCACGTGATATGACCGAATTTGCATAATCAGGAGTCAACATGGAAGACGTTTTAATTTGCGATTTTATTCGTACCCCAATTGGACGATATGCAGGTGCCCTAAGTGCTGTACGTGCAGATGATTTAGCTGCATTGCCCATCAAATATTTAAAAGATAAACACCCGAACTTACCGTGGAATACGGTAGACGAAGTGTTTTTAGGATGCGCTAACCAAGCAGGTGAAGATAACCGTAACGTTGCACGTATGGCAACACTCTTGGCAGGACTCCCTGACACAGTACCAGCCATGACTGTTAATCGCTTGTGTGCTTCGGGCTTAGATGCAGTAGGACTTGCAGCACGCTCAATTAAAGCAGGTGAAGCGCAGTTTGTGTTGGCAGGTGGTGTTGAGTCAATGAGCCGTGCGCCATTTGTACAAGCTAAACCAACCGAAGCTTTTAGCCGTACCCCTGAAATTTACGACACCACCATTGGCTGGCGCTTTGTAAATAAGCAGCTTAAAGCACAATACGGCACCGACAGCATGCCGGAAACTGCCGAAAATGTAGCTGAAAAATACCAGATTAATCGTGAAGACCAAGATGTTTTTGCATTGCGTAGCCAACAAAAAACAGCTGTGGCACAACAAAACGGTTTCTTCAACGACGAGATTTTACCTGTCGAGATTGTAGACCGTAAGAAAAACGTGAACGTTGTTAATCGAGACGAACATCCTCGTGAAACAACACTTGAAGCACTCGCAAAACTAAAAGCCCCGTTTAAAAAAGAAGGTGGGTCGGTTACAGCTGGAAATGCATCTGGTGTAAATGATGGTGCTGCGTGTGTGTTAATTACCAACCGTGAATTTGCAGATACACATGGTTTAAAACCTTTAGCACGAGTAATTGGCATTGCAAGTGCAGGGGTTGAACCCAAATATATGGGTATAGGTCCTGTTCCGGCTGTACAGAAAATTTTAAAGCAAACAGGTTTAACGCTAGATCAGATGGATGTGATTGAGCTGAATGAAGCATTCGCAGCCCAATCTTTAGCTTGTATGCGTGAACTTGGTTTAAAAGATGACGATGAACGCGTTAATCCAAACGGTGGTGCGATTGCGTTAGGCCATCCGTTAGGTATGAGTGGTACACGTTTAGTGATTACTGCAACACGTGAGCTAAAAAAACGAGGTGGACGCTATGCACTTTGCACGATGTGTGTGGGTGTTGGACAAGGCGTCGCACTGATTTTGGAAAATTTAAATTAATTCAGACGGTTTTAAAAATTACATAATGAGGAGATAGGCGATGGACAGCCTTACAACGGATAATGTTGAACAATTAACGCTTGCAGAGCTTAGAGAGCTGCAAACTAAACGGTTAAAACAAACCCTGACTTTTGTATATGAAAATAGTCCGGTGTATCAGAAAAAGTTCGATGACGCAGGTGTACATCCTGACGACTTCGTGACTTTAGACGATCTGGCAAAATTCCCATTTACAACCAAACAGGATTTAAGAGACAACTATCCGTTTGGAATGTTTGCCGTACCGCAAGAGCAAATTGTGCGTTTACATGCGTCATCGGGCACAACGGGTAAACCAACAGTCGTGGGTTATACCCAAAAAGATATTAATACATGGTCGGACATTGTTGCGCGTTGCTTACGCATGGCAGGTTTAACCGCTAAAGATATGATTCAGGTTGCTTATGGCTATGGACTATTTACAGGTGGTCTAGGAGCACATTATGGTGCCGAGCGCTTAGGTGCAACAGTTATTCCAATGTCTGGTGGGCAAACTGAAAAGCAAGTACAGCTTATTCAAGACTTTAAACCGACTGCAATTATGGTTACGCCATCATATTGCGTGAGTATTATTGAAAAGCTCGAGCAACAATTTGGTACCGCACGTAATACGTCTTTAAAAGTGGGTATTTTTGGTGCTGAACCATGGACCAATGAACTTCGCCGTGAAATCGAAGAACGCCTCAATATTAAAGCACTCGATATTTATGGTTTGTCTGAGGTGATGGGGCCGGGCGTTGCCATGCAATGTCTAGGTGAGGGCGAAGGGCTAACCATTTGGGAAGATCATTTCTACCCAGAAATTATTAACCCTGAAACGGGTGAAGTCTGCAAAGATGGCGAACTTGGCGAGCTAGTCTTTACGACCATTACTAAAGAAGGTTTACCGATTATTCGTTACCGTACCCGTGATTTGACCCGTTTACTAGCCGGCGAAAATCTGGCAATGCGTAAGATGGATAAAATTGTGGGCCGTAGTGACGACATGCTGATTATTCGCGGCGTGAACGTTTTCCCGACCCAGATCGAAGAGCAAATTTTGCAAGTTCCGCATTTAGTTCCAAATTATGAAATTTTGGTGACTAAAAAAGGACATATGGATACTTTGCATATTCGTACAGAGATGTGTCATAACTGTACTATACAGGCCAATCAACTTGCTCAGGAGTTGATGAAACGCATTAAAACCATGATTGGGATTAGCGTTACTGTAGAAGTTGTTACAGAAGCGACCTTACCTCGTTCGGAAGGTAAGGCAAAGCGGGTAATCGATATGCGTCAGATTGCTTAACATCAAGATCATTCAGGGTATAGAATCTATACCCTGAAACTAAACGCCAAGACATGAGTATGAGTGCAAAAATACAGCAAATAATTGATTCTGTTGTAAAGAATGAAACCTTAAGTGGAACTTCGCTTATTTCGACAATTTTTGGAGATTCAGTACTTCATCGGGGTGGAAACATTAGTCTTGCAAGCCTGATTCAGTTATTAGAGCTGTTTGGTTTTAATGACCGTGCTGTAAGAACCTCTGTTTTTCGTTTAGTTAAAAATGATTGGTTATGTTCGGACAGAATCGGCAGAACCAGTTTTTATCGCATTACCGATTCAAGCCGTTCGACGTATTTGCAAGCCGAGCAACGTATTTATAACGACCAGATGAAAGAGTGGGACCATTATTGGGATCTTATTCTGATGTCTAGCCTCGACACTGAAAATAAAGCGTTGTTAAAGAAAGAACTCGAATGGTTAGGATTTGCCAATATTTCGACAAACTTAATGGCTTATCCGGGCTGTAACCGTATTGAACTGCAACGGTTGTTGGTTGACTTAAATATGAGTGAGCAAGTGGTGGTGTTTAAAGCCGAAACATTGCAGCTCTTTAATAATTCGGTCGATACCATTGGTCGTATGCTCAGAACCAACTGGCCAATCGATGAATTACGTCAAAGATATCTACAGTTTCTCGATATTTTTAGAGAAATTGGCGTGTTGCTGATGCAGGAAAACGAACAACTCGAACCAGTTCAGGCCTTTCAAATTCGAACTTTGCTGATTCATTATTATCGACGGATTTTATTGAAAGACCCTGCATTACCGCTTGAATTGTTGCCAACTGACTGGCCCGCGATTAGTGCGCGAACGTTATCAATGAACATTTATAAAAAAGTATTTGAACCTGCGGATGAATACTTCTTGTCTGTTGCTGCAACAGCAGAAGGGCCTATGCCAAATGCCACAGCACACTATTGGCGCCGTTTCGGAGGTTTAGTGGCAACAAATGAGAGGTTAAATCATGCCTTGTTATAGTATTGACGGTGTTATTCCAGTGGTCAGCCCAGAGGCTTTTGTACACCCAACTGCTGTTTTAATTGGTGATGTGATTATTGAAGCGGGCGTATATGTGGGGCCATTTGCTTCATTGCGTGCCGATTTTGGTCGTATCCATATTAAGCAAAATGCCAATATACAAGATAACTGCACCGTACATGGTTTTCCGCAAAGCGTGACTTTAGTTGAGGAAATGGGGCACATTGGGCATGGGGCAATTTTGCATGGTTGCCGCATTGGAAAAAATGTTTTGGTCGGCATGAACAGCGTAATTTTGGACTATGCCGAAATTGGTGAAAACACCATTATTGGTGCAAATAGTTTAGTCAAAACCAAAGATATAATTCCAGCAAATGTTTTGGCAATGGGCAGTCCTGCCAAGGTTGCACGCGATTTATCAGAACAAGAAAAAAAGTGGAAAACTAGAGGCACGCAAGAATATATTGAGCTTGCACAGCGATGCTTAAATTCAATGCAAGAAGTTCAGCCTTTAAGCTCAGAGTCAGATGACCGCCTGACCTATAAGGACTTTAGTTCTTCAAACTATCAGATTAAACAAGATAGTGTTTAACGGCTTTTAATCAGTCGATTTCAATAGATATAGATTTATAACACTTAAGGAATACTCGCACGAGTAGGGAGACGTTTGTGCAAAAAATGGAAAATACTGCGGTTGATCAGTTCGCAGAGCTATTAGGTGTACAAGTGCTGCATCGCAGTTTTGATGAAGCACGTTGTCAGCTTAATGTGAAAGACGAACACATGAATGCATTGGGCGGCGTACATGGTGGTGTCATATTTTCTTTAGCCGATATTGCTTTTGCGATGGCTTGTAATGCAGGGGATGCGCCATATACAGGCCTACAGGCTGATATTCGCTATATGAGTGGTGCGAAAGATAGGGTGCTATTTGCAACGGCAACCAAGGTTGGAAGTAGTAAAAAATTTGCGCATTATGAAGTTGTGATAACAGATGGTTTAAATAATAGAGTCGCTTTATTTACATCTACCTGTTACAGACTTGCGCCGTGATGGGCGGTTATGAGGCTTATTTATCCGTTTTTTCTAAGCATTTCCAGATTTGAAAGTTTTTTATATTTGAAAATGGATGTACTTTTTTATCTCATTAAATCAGGTGACTACAAAACACTCATAAATGAGCAAATTTCATTGATTTATTCAAGATCAAGTTGATTATCGTCTTTCGTAATTTTAATTTTTAACTTTTTATATTTGCGTTTGTTTGGATCAATTGCAGAATTTATGACCTCATCTGAGAAAGAGGCGCATAACATTAATTTTGCGTATGCACGGTAGCCTATTAAAATTCTGCGTAGCGGATAGTCCGTTCTTGAAGAATAATATTCGATTCGCGAGTTAAGCTCTTGTAGCAGGGTCTGTTCGGCCATTCGAATAATTTTCTTTAAGTGATTCATTGCAGCATATAGAGATTTATCTAATCAAAGAAGGGTTATTTTCACTAATATGAAATTTTGAAAATTAAACACTAATATTGCATATTTAAATATCCTAGACATACAAATTATTTTTTATTACCTGTAAATTTAAGCAGATACACTAAAACCATAATGCATTGATAAATATTAGAAAAATCACGGGTAACAACTCTTTTTAGAGCAACCGATCTATGTGTGTTATAGTCAATTTCGATTAATAATTGGCATTAAAATGGATATCTGTATTGGCGGCATACTTGATGGTCAAAAAAGAAAGAATGATCACACTCATTTCAAAGTAGATAACCATTATTCTGATCATGGCTCTCAATATAATAAAGAGTATTTTCATTTAGATGGACAACTTCATTCATTTTGGATAAGTGAAGAACTTGACTTCTATGAAGCACAAAAAAGAGTTGAATTAATACTGAATACGAAACTTTTAGTTACCTAAATTAAAATAAATAATTTATTATAAAAGAGGGTGGAATTTTGAAGCTATCCTCTTCATTAAAATAAAATTTAAATATTTTATAGATTTAATTTTTGAAATTTATAAATACATAATTATTCATGAATCTATTCTTTTATCCTGTAATCTAAAGAAAATAATTTAGTTTGGATTATAGGTGTCTATATGGGAGATAAATTGATTGAAAAAGATAAACTTTTAAATTATCTTGCCCAAAAAAATGCAGAGAAAGAAATAGAGTGTGAATGGTTAAGGAATATCATTATTCGGTTAATTGATGAGCTTGAAGATAACCGATTACAAGCACAGCTAATTCGACAAGTAAATGAAGAACTTATTTTATTAATACAAACACATGTCGATCCAGATTTTAATTCAAAAAAATTAAGTAAATTTAAAAATTAATTAGGTTTTGATTTTTTAAGGAATCTAGTTGGAGTGTTCTTTATAAAAATTAATATGAAAGAAGTCCAAAAATGGACTTCTTTCATATTAATTAAAATTTTATCTTTTTATTTATTTTTTCTTCATTATTTTTAATTGGTGAAGAGTCTTCTGATTCAGATGGCTGGGCTGGTTTTTCAATTATATCCTCATTTGGTTTTGGATCGGAGTCATTTTGGTTCTGAGTTGCTTTTTTTGAAAAGTCTTTAAAATCAGACATTTTAAGCTTCTTAATAAGAGTAGTGAAGTTTGATAGTATACCTTTCACTGAGTTACATTGCGGTAGTTATGGGAGTGGTATGTAGAGATATGTTCCTTTATATACTTTAATATCGATATGATTTTTAAAAAAATATCTTACATATTGATTTAAATAATAAAATTTAAATCAAGGGTGGAGATTAATAGATATTTTAAATCTATTTTATTTATATAGTCTGCAAAAAAATATGATATTCGCATCTGTATCTAAAAATATAAAAACTTTATTATATTGTTTTTGTGGGTTAAATTCGTACTTGGGGTGTGAGCATAAAGTTAATAAGCTTAAAATAATAAAAATATAAGAGTTTGAAGTATTTGTTTTATGTAGTGATTAAAATATATATTATTATGATAATAAACAACAGTATTACATTCAGATACACTTGCGTTGTATCTATATAAAGGTAAAGGGACTATGTTAACTAAGTGCTAGATAATCATCTGCACACCATTAAATAGGAGAGACTCTAATGTCTCAGGACCAAGTTAAAAGCGATCAAGACAAATCAAAAGAGCAACAACAGCAACAACAAGATGGTAAAGAGTTTGAACCTAAAACTCCTGAGCAAAATGACGTAGAAAAAGTCAATCAAAATGATAAAAATGAGAAAAAATCATAATATAGAAATTTATATTTTTTCTTAAAAATATTGGTTGGTAGAAAGAATAACTATTCTTTTTGCCAATTTATAAAATTAAGAGGAATATTCTAATATGTATTTTATAATAATACTTTTTATCTTATTTATTTTTGCTTATATTTTATTTAAGGTTTTTTCTACAGTTAATCTAGAGCTCCCCGAAAGCACCCTAAAAATAGCTGGAAAAATATTTACAGAAAACAAAAACTTTTTTGAACATGAAATAATTGTAATTTTATACCAAGAAGAATTGATAACTTTAGTCGGTAACCAAAATGGTGGTAGCGTGAAAGTCTTTAAAAATGCTGTAATATGCCTCGAAAAAGAAACAAATAAAATCGCAGTATATATAGATACTTTAAGAGTCGGATATCTTAATAAAATAAACTCCTCTAGTTTTGTTAATTTTTTAAAAATAAAAGGTTTTAGTGAGCGAGATGCTTTTGAAGTTGATGCCGTTATAATGAGTGAAGAATTAAGCCAATGGAGTGTGAAGCTAGACATACCATACGATATGGAAAAGTTTAGGTTTGATAAATATTAAAATCCAATAAATATTTGATTGACATTTTATAAGATATATTTTGGTACATTTTTTTTAGTATTGAAAATAAAAAGAGATCATAATTATTGTAGTGATAATAAAAAGGAGAAAAGATATGGAACTTAGAGCTGTCAAAATGCATAAAATGTTTAAAGAGTTTCATGATGAAAAGGCGCTTGGCTATGTAGGGGAATATGATGAAAAACATGATCTTGTAGCGATATATAATATTTTTAAAGAAAAAATGAAGAAAATAGACGGAACCTATCAATGGATTCTACCTTCATCGGGTGAAGTGTTTTTTGTTGAAGAAGATCCACTCTATGTTCGTTAATTAATTTTCCCGTCTAAAAAATCACAAGGATATGAACTAATGAAGTTTCTAAAAATTCTAAGTTTTAGTGCTATTTTTACGTTATCCGCACATACTTATGCGACAGTGGGTGGTGGACAAAAAATTGAAGTATTGGGTTATCAGGAAAAAGACAAGAAACTTTATGTATTAAGGCATTATGAAGATGGTCGAGGTCGTCTACCACAATTATATTATTATCTGTTAAATAGTAAATCACCCGATAAACTTATTGAAGTTCGATCTTTATATATCAATCCAAAAACCCATAAGATTGATTATGATCAAGATAGTAGTGGATTTAATAAGGCTATAAAAAAAATTAAAAAGAATTTAACCCCTTTGATCGTAAGTAATAGTAAGACTGTAAAAATTCAAAGATTAAAAAGTCATCAGAATCAAATAGCAGCTTGGTCTGATCCTTCAGAAAAGATGACACAATATAAAACTGTATATGTTGTAAAATCGCCGTCTTTACGAAGTAAGACCCATATTGCGGTTCATTACACCAAAGCAATAAAAATTTCCCAAAATTATAGAGTGCCTAAACAAAATAAGAGGTTAGTTGTCATTAAATATCTGGGGGTTCCAGAAGAAACTGGTTATGATGTTGAAGATCCTGTTTTACTACTACCTATGAAAAAATAAATTTAAGAGTAAATTATTTTCTTGGTTCAAATCGGCAATATACACAACATCTGTATATATTCAGCTCAAGACTTATCTGCACTTGGCTGTTTTAATTTATGCCCGCTTTATAAACCCTAATTTAACAATAACTCACTCATTATTTATCCTTACTTTTTAATGATCTAATTTAAAACAAATGTCATTTTGTGTGCTTATTTTTTGTAGAACATTGATTATATTTAATAACTAAATTTACTTATACTTAATTGTTTTGAAAAAATTAAAAGGTTTAAAGTGGTTTTTGTATCTGTAAAAGAAATAGCTGATAAAGCGCAGAACTTTAGTGTCCATGAACAAATGACTATAGGGATTAATTATTGTTTAGGAATAAATGGATATGAACAAGACATTAACGAGGGGCGAGCATGGTTGTGGATAGCAGCTACATACTATCGGTCTTTTATTGCTCAGTATAATTGGGCTTTAACATGGACAAGTACGCCTTGTTATAAAACTGAAGAAGATATTTCTTTAGAAGAATTACAAATATTGGCAGATGAAAATAATTTGGCAGCAATCTACATGCTAGGTGTTCATTTTAGAGAACCAGGTCCTTTGTTAGCAATTGAATACTATCAAAAGGCGGCAAAAGAAAATTTTTATCCAGCAATAAATAATTTAGCTGACATATATGAAAATGGCTCTGGTGTTGAACAGAACATTAATAAAGCTGTTGAACTTTATAATATTGCCGCTGAACAAGGTATTGCTGCTGCGGAGTGGAGTTTAGGAGTACTTTATTTTAATGGAGATCTTGTAGATCAAAACATTCCATTAGCTCAATATTGGTTACAAAAAGCAGAAGCAAATGGATGGTTTCCAGCTCAGGATCTTTTGATTTCTATCGATGATAATTATCAAAAAATTTAATTCTATAAATTAAGAATACTTTTTATTTGGGTATTTCGCTTAGTACTTGGTACGTTGAAAGCAAAACTCAGCGCCCTTAGATTAGGGGAGGTTAATTATTCATTTGGGGTAGAAGTGGACAACGATAATACTGTTTTTAAGTTTTTTACTTCTTCTATAGGGCTACGACCAAATAGACGTTTAAATTCTCTACTAAATTGAGATGCACTTTCATAGCCTACTTTTCTTGCAGCGGTTTCAGCACTTACTCCTTGTCGAACCATCATTAATCTTGATTTATGTAATCGTATGGCCTTGATATATTGAATTGGGGAAGTAGAGGTGACTGTTTTAAAATACATATGAAAAGCAGGAATACTAAGGTTCGTTTGTATCGCTAAAGTGCTAACATCTATTTTTTTTTCATAATTTGAATGAATATACTGTAAAGCATTAGCAATTTTACCAAAGCTACTGTTCCTTAATAAAACTTCTCTAAGTCCATTTCCTTGTTCATTGCTAAGAACTCTATAAAGAATTTCTCTGTAGATAGAAGGCCCTAAAACTTTAGCCTCAATAGGGGAAGTCAGTGACTTTATCAAACGAAATACTGCATTTTCAAAATTATCATCTATAGGACTAGAATATAAGGCACTAGGAAGGGAGCTAGATTGTGCAGAGTTTACAGGAAGATTTGTTATAAGTTCGGTCAATATCAAAGGATCAATGTGGAGGATAATACCTAGCAAAGGGCTATCAGCTGTTGCTTCAGCTTCAACATTGAAAGGTAATGGAATAGAGACCACAAGATAATTATTAGCATCATAAATATATTGTTTGTCATTATAAAAACCGCATTTACGCCCTTGTAAAATAATCACAATGCTTGGCTCATAAAAGGTCGACATGCATGTCAGTGCACTGTTTGAACGAATAAATGTAACATTTTCAAGTAATGACTGTGTATACCCTTCCGAAGAAGCTAACTGATTTATTAAAGACAACATGTGCTGCTGTGTATTAATGGTGAAGTTAGTGCTCATTCTTGAATTCCACATACAACCTTAAATATTTCAAAATACGAGCAATTATTCATTTTAGCAAGCTAGCAATTACTTTTAGGCAAGTATTGAATACGAATAGGTCTTAAAGCTTAGACCCTTTGTATATAGGATAATTTTAGGTTTTTAATAAATTTAAGTTCATCTTTTTTACGGTTTTAGAGGTTTTATACATGTCAAAAACAATACAACCAAAAATTATTATTGTTACAGGTGCAAGTAGTGGTATTGGTGAAGCCACTGTTAGAGTTCTTGCTCGTCAAGGGCATACCTTACTGATCGGTGCTCGTCGTGCTGATAAACTAAAACTACTGGCTGATGAGCTTGGTTCTGAAGGGTATAAAGTCGAATATCGGACTTTAGATGTTACCCAAAAAGATGATGTTCAGGCGTTTGCTGATTTTGCGACTCAACAATATGGTCGAATTGATGTCATTATTAATAACGCAGGTATCATGCCACTATCACCAATGGCTTCTCTCAAAGTAAATGAATGGGATGCCATGATTGATGTAAATATTCGTGGTGTCCTTTATGGGGTAGCCGCAGTACTTCCTGTTATGCAAAAGCAAGGACATGGTCAAATTATAAATATTTCTTCTATTGGTGGTCTCTATGTGATCCCTACAGGAGCCGTATATTGTGCGACGAAATATGCTGTACGTGCCATTTCTGATGGATTACGCCAAGAACACAAAGAGCTTCGCGTAACTTGTGTTTATCCAGGAGTAGTTGAATCGGAACTTGCGAATACCATTACAGATTCTGCCGCAGCCGAAGCTATGGAAGGTTATCGTAATATTGCTCTTAAGCCAGAAGCGATTGCCAATGCTATCGCACACGTCATTAATCAACCTCAAGATGTTGATACGAGTGAAATAGTTGTTAGACCAACAGCAGCATTATAAGTTTTACGTTTTAAAAACGTGGTTATATTTTTCCACGTTTTTATCTTATAACAGCTGAAAAATCATTGAAAAATTAACATTATGAGATATACAAAGATGAATCAAGAACAGATTAAGAGTTTATTAGATAGCCAAAGAGCATATTTTCGTTCAGGCAAAACATTGGATCTAGATTTTAGATTAGAGCAACTGGAAAAACTAAAAACAAGCTTTATAAAATACGAACCGAAAATCATTGAAGCCGCTAAAAAAGATATGGGCAGAAATGAAATGGAAACGTATTTAATTGAGTTGAATTGGGTTTTAGATGAACTCAATAACACTATAAATAATCTCAAGGATTGGGCGAAAGAAAAGCACGTAAAATCGCCTGAAATTTTTAAGGCAAATGAAAGTATCCTAAAACCCGAACCTTTAGGAACAGCATTTATTTTGAGTGCTTGGAATTTTCCGACATGGCAAATTTTTGGTCCTTTGCTTGGAGCAATAGCCGCTGGAAATACAGCAGTGGTAAAACCTTCTTCTACTTCTGCTGCTTGTGGAGAAGTAATTAATGAAATTGTAGAAACTACATTTTCGCCAAATTACATCAAATGTATTTTGGGAGATGTGGAAATGATTAATCGTTTCTTAGAAGAACGATTTGACCTTCTATTTTTTACAGGTAGCCCAAGAGTAGGTAAAGTTATTCAATTAGCAGCCGCTAAACATTTAACACCAACAATTTTAGAATTAGGTGGGAAAAGTCCTGCTATCGTAGATGAAACAGCTGATATAGAACATGCTGCCAAGAGTATAGTTAGGGCGAAATTATTTAACACTGGGCAGATTTGTGTTTCGGTAGATCACGTGTATGTTCATTCGAGCATCAAAGAGAAATTTATAGAACTCTGTAAAAAATACATGGTTGAATTTTATGGCGAAGATGCTTCTCAAAGTGAAGATTATGGTTTTATCATCGACCAGAGAAATTTCGAAAGATTGTTAGGATCGCTAAATAATAATGGGAAGATTGTTTTTGGTGGACAGTCAGATGCTGCAAGACGCTACATTGCACCAACTATTTTAGATGATATTTCAGAGAATTCTGAGATTATGCAAGAAGAAATTTTTGGACCAATTATGCCTGTGCTTTCCTTTGATTCCATTGAAGAATTGGTCGATCTTCAAAAAACTAAAGAAAAACCTTTAGCATTGTACTTCTTTAGCAAAGACAAGAAGAGCCAAGATTTGGTGCTAGCACATACCAGTTCAGGTGGTGTTACGATTAACGATTGCATGCAACACGCAGCATCGAGATATTTACCATTTGGCGGTGTGGGAAATAGTGGCATGGGTAATTATGTTGGTGAAGCCACATTCAAAGCCTTTACACACTTCAAACCTATTATGATAGCTCACACTAGTGATTCGTTGGATGATTCATTGAGTTATCCCCCTTATGCTGGAAAGGTGGAAAAGTTAAAAAAGCTCATGTAGGTTGTAGTTTAATTGGTGGTGATTCTCGGTGCACGGACAATTTAGATGTCGCTTTTGCAGCATTCATAACTTTTCGTATTATTGATAAAAATATGAAGTCGCAGAGTACAGTGGTTTAGCGCGTGTGCCACTCCAACCAGTATAGCCAATATGTATGGTTCATCGCATAATGCAGTTTTGCTTGTCCCATTATGCGGTGCATTATTTTTTGATTTAATTAATACGACAGTTATTAAAATGATTATTAAGTTTATTCTATAATTTTAAACTTAATGATTAACAACCTTCGATGGAAATTCTAAATAAAATATAGCTTTCTTAAAACTACTTAATCAAATTGTCCAATTTTCTTGGGCAGATCAGATTTATTTTCTAAGATTAGTTATTTAATTTGAAAAGATATCATGAAAGTATTTGACCTTTTTACGCATTATTTTTGAGAACTATATATGACCGCAGAAGCCCACTCCTTTGGATTGCTAAGCCCTGTTATTTTATTGGCAGCAGCCGTTATTGCTGTACCTATCTTTAAACGTATTGGCTTGGGCTCTGTACTTGGATATCTTACGGCAGGGCTTATCATTGGGCCATTTGGATTTGCCTTTTTCTCCGACTCTACTTCAATATTACATATCGCTGAACTCGGTATCGTTATGTATCTATTCTTGATTGGTTTAGAAATGAAACCATCGCATTTATGGAGTTTACGTCGAGAAATATTCGGGTTAGGTACATTACAAATTATCCTATGTTCTTTAGCACTTTTTGGTGTTGGTCTTGCCTTTGGTTTTAATTGGCAAATCGCATTTATTGGAGCGACTGGTTTTGTATTGACATCTACGGCTATTGTTATGCAGTTACTAGGGGATCGAGGTGATACTAATAAGCCTAGAGGGCAAAAAATAGTCGCAATATTGTTATTCGAAGATTTATTGATTGTTCCGCTTTTAGCAATTGTTGCCTTCATGTCACCTGATTCAGTAGTCGAAAGTGTTAGTTCTCGTTGGCAGGGTATTGGAATTGGTATAGTTGCAATTGTTGGACTGATTGCTGCTGGATATTGGCTTCTTAATCCGTTATTTAGGATTTTAGCTAGTTCCAAAGCTCGTGAAGTAATGACTGCGGCAGCCTTACTTGTTGTGTTAGGTGCAGCATTATTGATGCAGGTTAGCGGCCTATCTATGGCTATGGGGGCTTTTTTAGCAGGCGTGTTACTTTCAGAGTCTACTTTCCGTCATCAAATCGAAGCGGATATTGAGCCTTTCCGTGGAATCCTGCTTGGGTTATTTTTTCTTGGCGTAGGAATGTCGCTTAATTTATCGGTAGTTGCAAACAATTGGCCGTTAATTCTAAGTGCTGTTTTAGCAATGATGACAGCCAAAGCATTTATGATTTATGTTGTTGCTCGTATTACGAAAACTCCCCATCCAGATGCACTCGATCGTGCTTTATTAATGGCTCAAGGTGGTGAGTTTGCTTTTGTACTTTTTGCTGCTGCAACGAGCGCGCATGTTATTGATGAAACAATTAAATCAAATCTAACGGCAATTGTCGTTTTATCAATGGTATTGACTCCAGTCGTTGGGATTATTTTCAAAAAATTGTATAAATCAAATCAACAACAAAGCTTAGACGGTATTGATGTAGCAAATGGTTTGAGTGGTAGTGTATTAATCATTGGTTTTGGTCGTTTTGGTCAAATAATGAGTCAATCATTATTAGCAAGTAGTGTAGATGTCACCATTATTGATAGTGATATTAAAATGATTAAGAATGCAGAAAAAATTGGTTTTAAAGTCTATTATGGTGATGGCGCAAGACTAGATATTTTACACGCATCAGGTGCTGGTCATGCCCAAGCTGTTGCTGTTTGTGTGGACGATAAAGACGCTGCAAATCAGATAGTAACGCTTATCAAACATGAGTTTCCTTTTGCTAAGGTACTTGTACGAGCATATGACAGAGAGCATTCCTTACACTTAGTCAAAGCAGATGTAGACTTTCAGATTAGAGAAACCTTTGAATCTGCCTTGCTCTTTGGTGAGGCAACTCTAAAAGCAGCTGGAGTTAGTCAGACTGAGGCTTCTAATATTACTCAAGAAATTAGGGCACGCGAGAAAGTGCGTTTTGAGATGGAAGTTTCAGCAGATGACTTATATGCTAGTTTAGGTGTCCGATATAACAATACAACGTCTAATACAACAAAGACATTAATAGAGCCAAACAAGTAAGTTAGTAGTTTTTACTTATGTGTTTCTATTAACTAACTTTTTAAATTCCTCTGCATTGGATACTGTTAAGTATTGAGACAAACAAGAATTTATTAAGTCTTTAAGTGAAAATGATAAAACCAACCGCGCCCTTAATGGTGGGGTTGGTTTGTCTAAATGATTTTATTTCCCCCTTTATAAACCCCAATTTAACAATAACTCACTCATTATTTATCCTTACTTTTTAATGATCTATTTTAAAACAAATGTCATTTTGTGTGCTTGACTGCAAAAGGGTTGGACACTATCCTTTGCCTGCTGGCCACATTGCCAGTCGGTTTTGACGAACCGTTTTCACACGAGTATCAGAATTATTCCTTCTGAGGGATAGTTTTGTGCAGCTCTTCGTCTCCCTCTCGTAGCGGTAGGACGGAAGGGGGACACCCTCGGGTGTGCTGGCCTCGTGTGACCAGTTCGTCAACCCTCTTTCGTTCTGCCACCATAATTTAAATGTCTGGCAGAACTCCCAATAAAAAGGAGTTGGCTTTGCACATCCATTATTTCTTGGCAACCTTTGCCAAAAGCTATAACGACACAGCTTAAAAATAAAGCAGCTTGAATGCCCTAAGGTTTTCAGGCTTTAAGTCATTACGGCTCAAAAAAACTTGCATCAACAATAAAATTTGAGATGTGCCAAGCACAGTCTTTATGGCTTTGCTGTGCCTTTTTTTCTCCCAAAAAAGTATCTCATTTAGAAACAACAAGAATTTTTATAACGGTAAAATTATGCCAAAGTTAGTTCTTCCAACACGTGCTATTCAAGTTATTAATACGGCGATTGATTTATTTCACCATCACGGATTTCATGTTGTTGGAATCGACCGAATTGTGAAAGAGTGTGAAATTCCCAAAGCGACTTTTTATAACTACTTTCACTCTAAGGAAAGGTTTGTTGAAATCTGTTTGATTGTGCAAAAAGAACGTTTGAAAGAAAAAGTGGTTTCAATTGCTGAGTATGACTGCAACACCAATGTGGTTGATAAAATTAAGAAACTCTATTTCTTACATACAGATTTAGAAGGGCTGTACTATCTATTATTTAAAGCAATTTTTGAAACGAAACTGACTTATCCCAAAGCGTATCAGGTTGCAATTAAATACCGAACGTGGCTAATCAATGAAATTTATAGCCAACTTAGAGCACTTAAAACCGATGCGACTTTTCAGGATGCAAAACTATTTTTATATATGATTGAAGGGGCAATTATTCAACTTTTAAGTTCGGGTCAGGTAGATGAGAGAGAAAGGGTGTTGGATTGTTTTTTAATCAACTATGGATGTAAATACCTATCTCGAATGTCTGAGTAGTTCAGCGATATCCTGCACGATTAATTGCAACCACTTTAGGCCCATTCATCGTGCATTTTGGATACTGGGTCGTAAACCTTTTTAAAAGACAACTATAAATTTTGAAAGTTAAGCATAAGTATTTTTCTTTATGCTATTTACCCCTTCAATGATAAGAGTACAAACCGCTAACCATATCGCAATGTAAGTGGGCCATTCATCAGTTTTAATGGTTTCACCAAGTAATATAGATACAGCTAATAATAGTATTGGTTCAACATATACAAGAAGCCCAAAAAGCGTCAAATTTAGATGCGGTGCTGAAAGAGATTGAAAGCCTAAAGCAAGAGCACTGATCAAACCAAGACCTGAAATTAACCAAAGAATATCAGGGTTGCTCATCAATTCATTTGAGCCAATATTCCCGTTAAAAATAAAGAATAAGCTAATAGGTAAACTCAGGATCATATCGAACCAAAGCCCTCCAATATGATTAGTATTAGTTTTTTGTCTTAACCAAAAATAAATCGGATAACCTAAACAAATAAGTAAAGTTGGCCATGTCAGTGTTTTTGATATCACCAACATGTTAATAATTCCAAGGATGGCAAAAATACAGGATATTTTTTGCAATCTCGACATTCTTTCTTTAAATGCGATTTGCCCTACAATTACCATAATGATAGGCATTAAAAAATATCCAAGAGATACATCGAGGCCGTAACCATTGGTAGGGGCCCACATGAATAACCAAAGTTGTAATCCAATAAGAAACGCAGAAAATATACGAGTTAAAAAGAAAAAGCGGTCTAGAAATATACGAGTGTATATATCACGCACTTGTTGCCAGTTTCCTTTCAAAATAATAAAAAGAGTTAAACAGGGAAAAGTCAGCAATATACGCCAACCATACATTTCGTTCCCCTGTAATGAGTGTAGTAAAGATGTATAGGCAAACATTAGAGCAAATAGGATAGAGCCAATTACATTGAGGGTTATACCAAGAGCCGTATTCGATTGAGTATGCATAGATATTTAATAGCAGAGTCTTTTAATTGATATTTTATTTCAGGTTGATTGATAATTAGGCTCTTATTTCTTAATATAAATGAGAAAATTTCTCACCGTATGGTTTGTGATGACATTAGATAAATTTGATTTAGCTTTACTTGAACTTCTTCAAAAAGATTGCCATATCCCATTACGTGAATTAGCAGATGCTATTCATTTATCTACCGCTTCAGTGCAGCGTCGAATCCAAAAGCTACGTGAAAATGGCTATATTATTGGAAATATTGCTGTTTTAGACCCTGATAAATTAAATCAAGTGATTACAATTCTGGTCGAGATTCGAGTAAACAAAACTCATGCGACTGATCTAGATGATCTAAAAAAAAGCTTCTCTGGGCCAGAAATTCAGCAATGTTATTATGTCACTGGTGAGGCAGACTTTATGTTGGTGCTATTAGTACCGAGTATGAGTCGTTTTCAAAAGATTTGTGATGAACTATTTCACAATAATTCTAATGTAGAGTGGTTCAAGACAACTGTTGTACTAGATCGAGTAAAAGTTACGTTAGAAGTTCCAGAAATAGATAAAAAGTTATAAATAGTATTTTTGAAGTAGCTTTAGATTATGGTTTTACTGATTTTTCACATTTTAGCCATGCATTCAAAAAGGCTTTTGGTGTAACACCTCGAGAATATTTTAAAAAGTCTTAAGAATATTTAAAAGATTCGGAAAAAATTACATGGCTCTTGAGATAAAGGATTAAGTCAAAAAACCATGCAATTTATAAATAAAGTCTTTTAAAGACCTCGAAGCTTATTTAATTCGATACCACGTTTGGTTCCGACCAATTGCAGAGATACCAATGTATCCACGAGCGATAAGTTTGCTCCCATCTGGTGACATTGTTGCACTAAAACGATATGTCTTATCAGACTGAGGGTCGAGAATAGACCCCTTATCATATTTATTTTGACCGACGCTTTTTAAATTTTTGACAATGGTTAAACCAATTAAAGATTTGTTTTTGTAGGTACCTTCACACATCGTACATTTATTGGCTTCGTTTGGGACGAGTATTTTTTCGATGTTAGCAGACAAATTACCATTTTTATCTTCGCTAAATCTTACCAGTGCTCTGGGTTCATTGGTTGCATCATCAATTGTTTTCCAAACACTGCCATGTAATTTGTCTGAAGAAAATGAATGAATCGAATAAAAGCTGAGTAAAAGTAATAATAAATATTTTTTCATATCAATAGTTTCTCTAATTAAAAACGGGTGGCTTTAATCGCCAGAATGATTCATTTTAAATTTAACTTCACAATCTTCTTTATATTGAATCAATAAGATAAATAATATGTAAAGTTATAATCTATTTCGCGTAATATTATTTTGATCGTTTTTTTTATGCAATTGCGATAATGGACATAATTATTAAATATGGCCTCAAAAGCCGATGATCAGATTATTAATAATCTTTAGAAAGAGGGCGAGTAGACTGGTATACATTGTGATCAATGTTGACAAAATATGTGCTTAAAAGAAATAAAAAACATCAACTACTTTTTAAATTAGTTGGATTGCGTGTAATTCATCACAATTTATAAAAATAAGATGGAAATCATGTGTTTAGTATTGATTGACATTGCCTAATATTAGGTCTTATAACTAAACGATCCTGAAACTGTTTCTTTAGTAAGAACAGAGAAATAACAATATAAAGACGAATAGATATTAGAACGAAAATATAAGGAGAAGAAATGAAAGTCATTAAATACGCCTTATTTTCTCTTATGGGAATGCTGATAATAAATAGTGCAGATGCTGGAAATACATCTACAGCATTGAAGGTCAGTTTAACCATTGTAGAAACGTGTGAAGTTTCCACTCAAGGAAATTTAGATTTTGGTTCAGTTGCTCGCTCTCAGCCAGTTGCTGGTGCAAGAACGGATGTATCTGTCCAATGTACCCAAAATACACCGTATCAATTGGCGGTAACTTCAGACAATAACTTTGAACTTAAATCTGCTGCAAGCACAGCATCTGTTGCATATGTACTCTATCAAGATGCAGGCCATACTCAAATTTGGGGAGGGTCGGGAAGTAAAATACGTTCAGGAATTGCGACAGGAATGAAAGAAACTATTCCTATTCATGGGGCAATTACATCGAGTACCAATGTTCAGGCAACCAAGTATGAAGATTGGGTCCGTGTGAATGTCATATATTAATAATAGAAACACCGAAACGTCGTGCAATGCTGTCCAGACTTATATAAATCTGACAAGAGATTTATTTTCTAATACAAAGTATTGAATAAGCCTTTAACTTGAATCAGATTGTCGATCACTTATTAGCTCGGCCATCCAGTCTGAAAATACGCGTACCGCTGGTGAAAGAAAACGCTGATGCGGATAAAGTAAAGTGACGGTAACAGGCGATGGGCACCAGTCTTGTAACACGGCGATGAGTCTTTTTTCTTTTAAGTGTTCAGTCACAAGTCTTTCAGCAAGTTGAGCAAGTCCGTATCCTTCAAGGCACATTTTTATATAAAGCTCAGTTTCATTAACGGCGACAGTACCATTCATTTGTACAGTTTTTTTCTCTCCATTTCGTACAAAGCGCATTTCATCCGCATGTCTGTTGTTTCCTGAAAAATAATGAATAGCTCGGTGATGTGCTAAATCATCGGGAGTTTGCGGAATTCCATTTTCTTTTAAATATGCTGCCGAAGCGCATGTTACCCAGCGAAATTCACCAAGTGGGCGGGCAACCAGCGTGGAGTTTTCTAAATTTCCCATACGGATTACACAGTCTACACCTTCCTTAATAAGGTCTACTTGTCGATCGCTGACGCCTATCATAAGGTAGATATCTGGATAACGCCGTTGAAACTCTTGTAGGTTCGGCATAATCACTGAATGAGCGATGCCAGCAGGCATATCAACTCGTAATCGACCCTGTGGTTGTTTGATAGCATTAGTCAGGTTAGATTCGGTATGTTCAATCAGGTCGAGTATTTCTCGGCACTGGGTCAGATATTCTGCTCCCTCTGGCGTCAGGCTAACCCGTCTTGTTGTTCTGTTTAACAGACGCACTTGTAAATACTTTTCAAGATTTTTAATTGTACTAGTGACTGTTGAGGCTGGTAGGGAAAGTGCCTCTGCTGCATGGATAAAGCTTTCAGCTTCTGCTACCCGAACAAAAATCTGCATTGCCTGAATACGATCCAATCTCATACCTTTGTCCCAATACTGTACTCACACTCTTAGATTATTCGCTTTCGCTGAATAATAAAAACAGTTTAACCAGCTTTTTCAGCATTATCACTTCAGATAGATTTTCAGCATACATTTGAGAAGTTGGAATAATGATGACTGATTACAACAGAAACATAGTGCAGCTGACTGAGTCTTCACCAAATAGAACGCTGATTCGCGGGGCGACGATCCTAAGCATGGATAGCGTGATTGGGAATATGGTTCGCGGAGATATTCTGATTGAGGGCGGCAAGATTACCGCCGTGGGTGAAAATTTAGAAGCAGAAGGTGCAGCTATTATTGATGCATCCAATATGATCGCGATGCCAGGTATGGTCGATACTCATCGACATTCATGGGAAGGGCAACTGCGACGGATTAATCCGAATGCTGAAACGTTAGAAGACTATTGCAACGCGACGCACTATTCTTTTGCCAAGTACTATCGCCCAGCAGATATGTACATCGGTAATTTGCTTACAGCGCTAGGCTGTATAGATGCGGGTATCACAACAGTGATTGATAACTCGCACAATAGTCGTAGCGCCGCTCACTCTGATGCGGCTGTTGAAGCTTTACTAGATGCTGGTATTCGTGCTGTACATGCTTCTGGTGCGCCGGTATCAGGAGACTGGGATAGAGCAAACTGGCCTAGTAACCTTGAACGCCTACAAGAAAAATATTTTAAAAACAGCGAAAACACTTTGGTATCACTGGCTGCCATGGCTCAGCTAGAACCTGAACTATGGGCTGAGGCACGCAGATTGGGGCTGCCAATCATTACTGAATTTTTTGGTGGTGAAATGGCTGCTGCACTAGAGGGTCTACATCAGCAAGGTCTGCTAGGACCAGATAATATCTTTAACCACTGTACCTCACTGCCAGACGCTGGATGGGAAATTTTGCGCGAGGCTGGAGTACGAGTAAACGTATGCCCACGATCAGATGCCCACTATGGCATCGAAGACGGTATGTTTGCCATGCAGTCGGCTCTACGTCACGGCATTAAACCTGGTTTGAGTGTAGATAATGAAACCTCTTACAGTGGCGATATGTTTATGGAAATGCGCGTAGCATTTTACTTACAGCGTGTAATGGGAATGCATCAGAACAAATGTTGTGGTTCAGCACATTCGCCAGTGACCCTTCAAGCTCAAAACCTTCTAAAAGCTGCAACGGCTGATGGTGCCGCTTGCGCAGGTCTGCAAGAAAAAATCGGTAGCCTGACAGTTGGTAAACAGGCTGACTTGATATTGATTCGAACAGACGACATTAACCTTTATCCGTCTGGCAATGCTTTTGGCACCGTAGTTCATGCAACTGAGCGCAGCAATATTGATACAGTGATGATTGGCGGACGAATCGTTAAACGTGACGGTAAAGTGTTGGGTGTGGACAGTGAGCGACTTCGTGCAGCGATTGATGAATCTCGCCAGCATCTTTTTGCTGCGGCTGGTTATGCTCCTGATATTTTTGCTGAGACATTTCTGCCTCTTGAGTAAATTGGATAAAAGGGGGGCAAACACGATGAATGTTATCTATTACCTCATGGCCTTTGCCGCGGGGCTAGGGATTACTCTACAAACCACGTTGAATGGCCAACTGGCTAAAGGCATAGGCGGGGATTCTGTTGCTGCGGCGTTATTCTCGTTTACTGCTGGTGCGGTATGCCTTGGGATTTACTCTCTGGTGCGAGGTGGAATCGCTCCTTCGCTGATCGCTATTCCTGCCCAGCCATGGTGGAGTCTAATGGGCGGAGTATTAGGTTCGTGCGCACTGCTGAGTTATGTCGTCCTTGCTCCTAGAACCGGGTTATCTGCTTTGCTGGGGTTGGCAATTGCTGGGCAGATTATCTCGTCATTGTTGATTGATCATTTCGGATTGTTAGGGGCGACTGAACGACCAGTTTCTATGATTAAACTGGCTGGAACAGTGGTTATGCTGATAGGTTTAGGGATTGCTCTTTTTGGTGACAGGTGATGAATCTTTAAACCAGTATTGTTGATATAAAGTGACTTCAAGCCATTCCAGTCATGTAGTGGCAGCACATTTAATCCATAAAAAACGAATTAACCACCGGAACATTTAACAAATCAACAGCAACCGATACTCGCCATCCTTTTCAATAGGCGCCCGATGAACACAAGGTAAAACCTGTTGCGTAGGATGGTCTACCGCCAAACGCCACAAATGTCCCTTGCCTAAATTTAGAGGTTGAGCGTTAAGTTTGGGCTGATAATGCAAATCAAAGAAATACTCTGCCAAAAAGGCTTCAAACTCAGCATCTGGGCCTTCATGTAATGCTTTGAGCTTTTCTCTAATTTCTGGAATTAAAACTTTTTGTTCAACCTGATCATTGGGCACAATATCACTAGCAGCGCCGTGATAGGTACATAAGAATGTATCGGTTTCAATGGGGGAGCGATCAACATGAAATGAATATACATCTGTTGAAATGAAATCTAGTTCTTCATCACGTTCATAATGTTTAAGTAAGTTAAGTACTGGCGATGCACCAAATTCAGTTAACTGCTCGATATCTTCTAAAATAGTTTCCCTTGCCAGATTGCCTTGTTCTGAAAGGTTTAGCGCTAAAAGATCTTCAACAGTAACTTCTGTAATATTTTCTTTTAAGTGAAGTTTATTCACAATTTCTTTAAAGTCACCAACCAAATTTCTATGCCAACACATCGCATTTGCCTCTCCTTGAAACTTTGTAGTTATAAGTTCAGGGAAACTAGACACTTGTCTAATTTGATTGCTGTCAGAAAACGTATTCTTCATATGAGAATTAAATAAGATAATAGAGCATGTCTAATATTATAGCCTGAGCTTAGTCGAAAATATTCTAGTCCAGCTTATTAAGTAGATTTAACCTTACTTCAGAAGAACATTATTTGCCTCTGAAGTAAGGTCTTTAAAAGTCGAGTAATTTATTTACCACTCATATTTCACACCTACTCGAAAATTAGTTGGAGCGCCGTAATAGCTATTTGTCGTGGCTAAATGGTATTTCTCATTAAATAAGTTATTAAGGTTGAAGTTGAGCATAAGATTATTGTTCACCTTATAACGTGCCATTAAGTCGACCAAAGCATAACTTTCTTGAGTGAATCTACCCGTTGCAGAAACTGCATTTTTCTCATAGATTTCGCTTTGCCAACGAACACCGCCGCCAATAGTGAGGGCTTCATCAAGATAAGGTAGGGTATAGGTAGTAAATAGTTTGGCTGTGTTATTTGGCACACCGGTATTTAATCGATTGTCTTGGCTATCTTTTGATAAGTTACGGCTAAAGCTTGTGGAAACTTGCCATAAATCAGTCAACTTACCTGTCGCCTCAATTTCAAAGCCACGGCTTTCAGTGCCAGATTCTGTTCGATATGCTTGAGAACCATCTGGGGCAAATACATCGGTTAACGCGACAGCAGTATTGTCCTCTTTAGTTTGATAAACAGCCGCTCCGACATTTAACTGATTATCAAAAAACTCACCCTTAATACCCAGCTCGGTACTATTACCTATTAATGGGTCTATGTATTCGCCTGTAACGGCTTTCTTATCTTGTGGTGAAAAAATATTGGTGTAGCTTGCATACGCAGTCCAGTTGTCAGTGAAATCATAGGTAACACCGACATATGGAATCACCTTGCCACTTTCTTCTTGTGTTGTGTAGGTGGTCTTATTGTTAGCATCTGAATGGTTGCCCGTTACGCGCTCCCAGTCTTCTACACGTGTGCCTAAAATGACTGCAAGATTGTCGGTTGCTTTAAGACGAATGGCACCAAAAATAGATTGGCTACGGTCATCTCCACTGTACCAGCCATCTATTTTTGTTTCGGGGCGGTTAGGTGTACTGCCATCCCACGCAAAAATATTTTTTAGAGTGCCATCCCATGTCATTCCGTTATTCCAACCAGAATAGGTGGGACGTTTATTTTTACTTTTTGTGTAGGTTGTGCCGAGTACTACATCATGAGTTTGATTAAACAAATCAAATGAACCATTTAAAGTTAAATTAAATAAGTCTTGAGTAGGACGATAATCCCAGCGAGTTGCATACAACATCGCCCCGCTACCTGTGGCTTTATCGATTCCTTTACTTGAGTAGGTATAGCCCACAATTTCGTCAGAATCTGTAATGGTTCTAGACACCACACCTTTTAATTTCCAGCGGTCATTAAACTGATGTTCAATATCTGCAAAGTAAGATGTAGTAGAACGGTCAGAACCCGTCCAACTCGCTGCCGCTGAATCTGAACGTGACCAGTCGATTAATGTCCCGTCGGTATAAAAGCTAGGTAAACCACCTCTAGCGACACCAGTCAAATCGATTTGTTGATAGCTAGCACCTAAACTACCTTTGGTTTTGTCACTAAAATCAGCTTCTACTACGGCATAAGCCACTTTACGCTCTTCGTTGTAGCGGTCGATATAGGAGTCTGATTTTTGGTAGGCAAACAGGGTACGACCACGAATACTTCCTGATTCATTAAGCGGTGTGGAAACATCAATATCGGTACGGTAAGAATCCCAAGAACCAATGTCAGCACTCACCGAAGCTTTAAAGTCCTGTAATGGTTTTTTTCGGACCAGATTGATACTTGCGCTTGCACTTCCAGCACCTGTCATTAAGCCATTTGCACCTCGCACAACCTCTACACGGTCAAATAAAGCCATGTCCTGACTTTGGAAAATACTTGAATATGAACTCATGAGCTTCACGCCATCGAGTAAATAACTATCCACTTCTTTACCGCGAGCGTAAATAGGGGAATTATCACTACCAATATTTCCACCTTGTTTAATTGAGAGGCCTGCCGCTTGGCTCACAACATCGGTTAATTGGGTGAGGTTCTGGTCTTTCATTTGTTGGTTGGTGATTACACTGACCAGCTGAGGTGTTTCTCGCAAACTTAAAGCTAAGCCATTAGAAGCGGTGGTCGCTTTCGCCGTATATAAACCTGAACCTTCGGTTGTTAGGTTTTCGCCATGATCAGCATTAACATGAATTGTTGCTAAATGAGCCGTACCTGTTTCACTGTCTGCCGTATCAAATTCTTTACTGCTATTTGCTTTGGTTTTAATCGTTTCCAACTGAAAGACTTTGGGTTCAATCGGAGCGGGAGAAGACTTCACTCGAATGCTATAGCCGCCATTGTTGACTTTAACAGCTTCAAATGGCTGATTTTGTAATAACAGATTTAAAGCATCGTCAACAGCGTAATTCCCTTTAAGCGCTTTGTTTTTTGTTTTTGAAAGGCTGGCATTATCGTAGCTAATGGTCGTATCTGTTTGAATCGCAAGTTGCTTAATGGCCTGATCAAGGGTGCTTTGATTAATTGAAATACGATAAGTTTGTGCAGCGTAAGCAGAAGTTGTGGTAAGCGCCGTGACCACCAATGGCGTACTCCACAGCACTGCACGTATAGCCAAAGCCAGTTTACTTTTTGCTTGATAATCCTTCATGTGGTCTTCTCGACAGAGAGTGTATTTCTCTATAAGTCGAACCAGATCAAAAAAAGGGTCATGTTTTTTTATCTTTTTTTAATATTTAACAGATAAGGACTGTAATAGGTCAGTTCAAGTTGATGGCTATAGGCCAAAGTTTCTAAGCTTTGCTCAGGATTTTTTAGAGAAAACACGCCAGAAATCTTAATATCTTTCAATTCCGGATCGATGCTATAGGTTCCCTTTTTATAGCGGAATAGTTCATCCAGCACTTTTTGTAGTGGCCACTGATCTACCACTAAAAGTTGTTGGGTCCAGTACGGCTGATCATTATCGAGTGGAAGCGATTTTGAAATATATTTTTCATCAAAAAAAGCACGCTGACCTTGTTTTAATATCTGCCGTTTAGATGAGTTCTCTGGTTCAATTGCTACTGCATGCTTATAAACTTTAACTTTTGTTTGTTCGCTACTTTCTTGTCTCACTGAAAATTGAGTACCTAAGGCTTCTACTGAACCATTTTTTGTTTCGACGATAAACGGCCGATGCTGAGCATCTTTTGCTGTTTCAATATAGATTTCGCCATCAATTAGTTTTATCTGACGTGTTTCTTGTGTGAAATTTATATCGATATAGCAATTACTTGCCATAATGAGTTGTGAACCATCTTTTAACGATACTTTTTTAATTTCACCGACTTTGGTGTGATAGTCGGACTGCCATTTTTCCCAAGGGATGAAATATACCGACAAACCAACAATGGCTAAGCCCGAAAGACTTAACAGCATATTGCGTTTAGCAGCGAGATTAAATTTTTGATTGGACTGGACTAACGCTTCGGAAGGGAAGTTACCTGCAAGGTTTGTTAAACCATGGCTAAACTTTTCCATTTGCTGGAGTGCTAATTGATGTTCTTTTTTTTCAGCTTTCCATTGCTCAAACTGTTGCTGCTGTAACGCTGTCATTTCCCCTGAATGCAAAAGTACCAACCAATCTGCGGCTGCATCTAAAATATGGTGAGGGATTTTCGTAATATCTGACATAAGGTAGAAATTTAAGCACGTTTAACGGGTTTAATTATAAAGGTCTATACATGCCAAAAAAGCTTGTTTCATATCTCTTTTTACAGTGGCCTCAGAAATATTGATTTTTTCACTAATTTCTCGATAAGTCATGCCGTCTAGTTGCGACATCAAAAACACTTGAGCCGTTCGGGTGGGGAGCTTTTCTAAAATTAAATGAACCTGATATAAGGTTTCTTGAATATAAACTTCATGTTCGGCAGAGGGGTAATATTCTTCTGGAAGATGCTGTAGGGCATCGAGATAGAGATTTTCAATATGTTGACGGCGCCAATGGTCAATAATGACATGCTTGGCGATCCCCATTAGCCATGCTTGTGGCTCTTTAATTTGTTTAAAACTATATTCACTTTTTAAAGCACGATAAAACACTTCCTGACTCAAGTCTTCAGATTGATGATGATGCTGAAGTTTATGTTTAAACCATGACAAGAGCGTGGTTTGCTGAGAACGGTAAATTTGGCTAAACCATACTTGTTTATCTACATTCAGGTTCATAGCAGAGGAGCCCACAAATTGGTAATGAGTAGCACAATTAAATAAACATTTAAGATATTCTTAAATAGTAATGATAATTATTATTAATATCAATAATGGAAACTATATATTGTAAGAAGTTGGATGAACTAATGGATGAATGGTATTGCTTGAAACAGGTTTTTTTATAGGACTAAAAAAGATAAGTCAGCCATTTTGACGACGTGAAAAAAAGAGTTGAAGGGGAGCCACTTTTGGCATCCAAGCCTTGTGCCAGCCTAGTAGAGACGTGTATGGTTATATTTTAAATTATAGAGGTCATTGAAAAGTGATGTTTTTTAACCACATTTATTAAATAAGCGGGCTTTGCCAAAAATAGTAAAAAATACTTGATCGAAAAGCTAATAATATAAATAACAAAGGTGTAAGACATTAAGTTTTATTGATTGAATCCTGAAATGGATGATGAACGATCAAGATGGGGCCTATGAAGAAATATTTTACGGTTGATTTTATGATTGCTCCGTCTTACTTAAAAAAACACAAGAAAAATTACCGTGCCATACAGGACCAACAACTTACAATTGCTGCTAAAGTAAATATTTTTATTTGCATTATCTTTTGCTTTTTTTGGACCATATATTTCGCATTTGCACAAATGTGGCTGATTGTTTATATGGATGTGTTTTTCACATTAGTATCCATATTTAGTCTTTATTTAATTTATATACGCCGAATTTCGGCTGGTATTCTTCTATCACAAGTTGTTCTTTTGGCTTTTCCTGTGGTTTTTTGCCTAATTTTTGATGTAGCTACATTGGATCGTCCTCGGGTAGCTCATTTGTTTTTACCCGCTGGAGCCATATTAGGATATTTAAATTACCGCAGAGATCCGAGCTTTTTACAAATCGCTTTAATTATCCTATCGATCGCATCCTTTATATTTTTTAGTGGAAGTTCTTTTACACTCGATAGTGCAATACCTTTATCGGAAAATATTCGTGATCATGGCGGATGGATAGCGACATGTGTTGCTACCCTCATGATTTGTATTTCGATTTATGCCATGCAATTAGAGATACAAACAGAAAATACCATGGTGCAAGATCTACGTTTAGCGCTGGCTAAAGAACAATTTGAGCTTTTTTATCAACCGCAAATCAATGCTTCTGAAACACTAATTGGCGCAGAAGCTTTATTACGATGGCATCACCCTGTTTTAGGTTATGTTCCCACAAAAGATTTTATTCCCGCGGCTGAAACTTTTGGGTTAATGCCAGAGATTGGGGAGTGGGTATTGGCTCAAGCCTGCAAAGTTTTAAAAGATTGGAGTAAAAAAGACGAGACCAAAGATCTTACACTTTCAATCAATATTAGTGCTGATCACTTCATGCAACCAAACTTTGATCAGACTGTGATCGGGCTGATTCAGCAGTATGAGATAAATCCATCTCGACTCATATTAGAAATCACTGAAAATATTGCTTTAAATAATTGTGTGAGCGTCATCGAAAAAATGCATATCTTATCTAAACAAGGAATTCAGCTTTCTCTTGATGATTTTGGTACAGGATATTCATCTTTAAGCTATTTACAAAAAATGCCCATTAGACAAATCAAGATTGATCGTAGCTTTGTACAAGCAGCTTTGGATGATAAACGTAGTAATAAATTAGTCACTGGTATTATTAAAATTGGACTAGATTTGAACCTTCAAGTGTTAGTAGAAGGAATTGAAACCACTGAACAGTTTAGCGCTTTTAAAAATAATGGCTGCACAGAGTTTCAAGGCTATTTATGGGGATGTCCAATGCCATTAAATGATTTTCTTAAACAAGTACTACATTTCAATATATAAGCAAAAGGGCCATTTCAGCCTTTACTAGAGAAACATAGAGCGTAAAAAGTGGAGTTATATTGTTTAGAATAAATTTAAATTAACTGGTGATATGTAATAACAACTAAACATTAATGGTGGAAGATACGAATATTTATTAAACGGGTCACATCATGTCAAGCTTTAAAATAAATACACTTTTACTTTCTCTTATCTCTTGTTCGGTCTTTTTTACAGGGTGTAATGACAGCAATTCTTCTGATGATAATTCGGCAGCAAATCAAGGAATACCCGCAGCGCCAAAGGGCGTAGGCTTTGAGGATACTGCTCCAGTCCCATCAAATATCACTACCATTGTAGATTCATGGATGACCAATCAACGTGGCGATGCACGTTACGCAACGGTTGAAACAAATGCTGGTGTACGTGTGCTGAGCGGATTTTTAGATGTATGGACGCCCTCAAGTTTGTTTGTAGATGCAGGACAGTCTGCGGAGGCAAAAGATGGCTTTCCTGCCGTAGTCGAATCAAACTGGACAGGTTTACCGGGCGACAGTACGGACGGTACAAAAAAGAATGCGGATGTATTGAACTACAATATTAATTATTCCATTCAGACCACGCATAAGCGTACAGAAGAAGAAGCTATTCGTGCCTATTTAGATGATAGACGTGGGAAAAGTTATAGCGTAACGACAGGGATGGGAGCATTAACCGATCCGTGGCGAAAACTCACTGGGCAGACTACAACAATCAATTCAGTACCAGCCGATGCTGCACAAGTAAAATATGATGACAAAGGCAATAATAGTGGGCTGACGACGGCTGATGGAAACGCCAACTTTGGAAAAGTCGTTGAATTTGTTCAAGCAATGGGAAATAACTCATCGACGGAGTCAGCAAAACGTTTTTATAAATATGCTCGCCCGTGGCGTTGGAGTCCTGAAGTTATTGTAGTGCCTAGTTTAGAGTCTGCAAAAAGTAGTACACCTGCAACTGACGGTGGATTCCCAAGCGGACACACGGCTGAAGCTGGCCGAAATGCAATTGCAATGGCTTATTTAGTGCCTCAGCGTTATCAGGAACTGATCGCGCGTGGTTTAGATTTGGGTGATTCACGTATTATTGCGGGCATGCATTCAGCCATGGATGTGATTGGCGGACGACTTCAGTCGATTGCCGCAGATGTTGCAAACTTAAATGCCATGACTGTTGAGCAACGAAAAGAAGCTTATTTACAAGCTCAAACACAGCTTATGAAAGAAACCAATAGCTCAACGTTTGAGTCGTTTAATAGTTTGTCTAAAACACCGTATGACGCGAATGATCGTTTTGCCGATCTTGAAAAATTAAAACTGCAGGTGAATCACTGGATGACCTATGGTTTTAACCAAATTGGCGATAAAACAAAAATAGCAACAGTGCCTAAAGGGGCCGAAGTTTTATTGGAAACCAGACTTCCTTATTTAACTGCCGATCAGCGCCGTGTAGTTTTGAAATCGACTGCGCTTGCTTCGGGTTATCCTGTCATGGATGACGTAGAAGGCTACGGTCGCTTAAACCTGTTTAGAGCGGGTGTAGGTTATGGCAGCTTTGATGGTGATGTAAATCTGACCATGGATGCAAGTTTAGGTGGCTTTAGCCAATATGACCAATGGAGTAATGATATTACGGGTGCAGGTAAACTCACTAAATCAGGCACGGGAATTTTAGCACTGACAGGAAATAATTCATTTACGGGCGGTATTGATTTAAAGCAAGGTGGTTTAGAAATATTGTCTGAGCATGGTGCTGGTCAAGGCGATATTTATATGCATGAAAATAGCCTATTAAAAACCAACTCAGCTAAAACAGTTAACATTGCGGGTAATTTAACTCAGCTTGCAGGGACCACATTCAACATCACTTTTAAATCGAATGTACTTCCAGCAGTTCAGGTGGCAAATACGCTTACTTTAAATGGAACATTGCAGCTCGTCACAAAAGACAATTTAGCGGCAGGAACGTATACGGTGTTATCAGCTAAAAAAGTCCAAGGCACCTACAAAAAAGTGACACTGAATGGCAAGGATATTACGCCAATCTATCAAAATAATAGCGTTAAGTTCACGGTGTCATAAGCGTAACTCGGATAACCGACATCCATAGTTAAAATTTAATTGGGCCACTCCAGATGTATAATTAAACAATTTTAAAGAGTGGCCCGACTAAGCAATATGTTTGAATAATGGAAAAATATATCTACATACGAATTTTACTATATATAGATTTTACCTTTTCGGGACTAATGTTCAGCATGTGAATAGCACCATGAATCATTCCATCTAATAAATGAAAGTTCACCTGAATATCAGCATCCCACAGTTTTTGAGCATATCTTTCACCGTCATCGCGAACGGGATCATATTCACAAATAAAAATGGTCGCATCCGGTAGTCCTTCTAAAGACTGAGCGAGTAACGGGCTTACAAGTTCATTCTGTTTTTCACTTTCATGCGGCACATATTGATCCCAGCAATAAACCATTGTGGATGAGTCCAAACCATAACCTTCAGCGTATTGCTTATAAGAATTGCTACTCATTGTTGCATCTAAGGCTGGGTAGAAAAGAAGTTGATGGCTCACCTTAATTTCTGGATGTTGTTTTGCCATGAGACATGCGGCGGCAGCTATGTTTGCGCCCGCACTATCTCCACCTACAGCAATACGGTTTGAGTCAATTTCAAACAGTGATGCATTCTCACTGATATAGCGGAATGCCGTAAAAAAATCATTTAACGGTGTTGGAAACTTAAACTCTGGAGCCAATCGATAGTCCACAGAAAACACAACCAGTTGAGTGGATTCTGCTAATAACCGACACGAGCGGTCCCATGCATCTAAACTTCCAAGGCACCAACCTCCGCCATGCGCAAAAACCAAAGCGGGCCGTTGCTCAGTGTTTTCGAGTGAATAGGGAACATACACCCGAACCTCAATTTCCATATCATCTGAAACAGCAACATAAAAACTGTGCTGATACCTTGCATCATGTTGAATGCCTTGCTGATCAATAATGTCTTTATTTACTTGTTCCCTTAGCTCTTGCAACGAGTTTACTTCTTGTGTTTTTGGTCTAGACTTAAGCCAGTTTTCAATTTCAGCAAGTAATGGCATCGCTTTTTTCCTGCTGTAAAAAATCTAAAATGAGAGAGCTAAATGTTTCTGACTGTTCTTCCATAATGAAATGACCGCAGTCTTTTACAATCGCACTTGTTAAATGCGGTGAAACTTTCTTCATGGTTTCATAAGGTGCATTATCTGTGGCATGTTCAGCGCCTATTGCTAAAACTGGCATTTCTAAACTTTTAGTTTCTCTTATTTTATTTTGACGTATGGTCTCTGGAATAGAGCGGTAATAATTAAAACCAGCCGTTAATCGACCCGGAATTTTATAGGCTTCAATATAAGTTTCAATCGCCACTTTATCTTTGTGCCACGACCATTTATCAAACATATAGTTTAAATAAGTATCTTCACGGCCTGTGATTAAAGCTTCGGGTAAATCTAGGATTTGGTTAAACATGAAATGCCAAAGAAAGATATTTTCACTTGGCTCAACAAAAATAGGAGGTGCAGGTGCTAAACCGGGAATTACAGCTTCTGTTACCGCAAGACGAGTCACTGACTCAGGAAAGTCAGATGCAAGCGCATAGGCAACCCACATACCAATATCATGACCAACAACCGAATAAGTTGGATATTCAAGTTCAGTCATGAGCATCGATAAAATTTTAGCGATACGCCCCGTATCGTAACTTCCATCCAGTGGAGCTGAATTTCCTGTTCCGGGTAAATCAACAGCGATTGCTCGATAACCCTGTTTCGCCAGTTCAACCATGACTTTGTGCCACGCGTACCATGTCTGCGGCCAACCTGGAATAAGCAATACAGCTGGACCTTCCCCTAAGGTGAGGTAGTGTAATTTTTTACTTTCGATGTGAGTGTAATGATGTTGGAATTTGTTATATGAGTTTTCATTGAATAATTGAGTTTTCATGTTGATCTCTTACGATTCCTTAAATACCTAATAAGTGATTAATTTGAGTCTGATTCACAGGGGCAGCAGCAAAGTCATCAAACACTTTATCGGTGACATGAATAATATTTTGCTTAATAAACTCGGCACCTTCGCGTGCGCCATCATCCTTATTTTTTAGGCAGCATTCCCACTCCAACGTTGCCCAGCCTTCGTAGTCGTAATGTGCTAACTTGGAAAAAATCGTTTTAAAGTCAACTTGACCATCACCCGTAGAACGGAATCGAGCTGCTCGATTTCCCCAGCTTTGATAGCCGCTATACATTCCTTGGCGGCCTGTTGGATTAAATTCGGCATCTTTAACATGAAACATGCGAATGAAATCTTTATAGATATCGATATATTCCACATAGTTCAGTTGCTGCAAAACAAAATGGCTTGGGTCAAAAAGAATATTGCAACGTGGGTGGTTATGAGTTCGCTCTAAAAACATTTCAAATGTAATGCCGTCATGCAAATCTTCACCGGGGTGAATTTCATAGCAAAGGTTTACGTCTTGTTCATCACAAGCATTCAAAATAGGAAGCCAGCGACGCGCTAATTCATCAAACGCCGTTTCGATGAGTCCTGACGGTCTTTGAGGAAATGGAAATACATAAGGCCATGCCAGCGAACCAGAAAATGTCCCCATGTCTTTAAGACCTAAGCGGGCAGATGCCTGAATTGAAGCGAGCATTTGCTGTTTAGCCCATTCAGTTCTAGCCGCTGAATTGCCATGCAAATGAGATGGAGCAAAGTTATCGCACATTGAGTCATAAGCAGGATGCACAGCCATTAACTGCCCAAAAATATGGGTCGTTAACTCACTAATTTTTAAGCCATGATTGTTTAAAGTACCTAATATTTCATCGCAATAATCTTGGCTTTCTGCTGCCAAATTGACATCAAATAAACGCTTATCCCAAGCAGGTAGTTGTACCGCTTCAAAGCCTTGGCCTGATACCCAAGCAGCAATATCTTCTAGGCGGTTAAAAGGAAAAACATCATCACTGAATTGAGCAAGATGAATACTAGGGCCTTTGATGGTTTTCATAATAAAACCTAATTAGTTGTCGATCGACAAACAATAGGCTGAATTTTGGATAAAAACAACTTTTTATTTGAAAATCAAAACAAAACGGGACTATTTTTAATAAATCTCATTGATTTATTTGTGAAAATATTTTTTTCGAATAATAATGAAAAGACGTACTAAGTTTGATGAAGGGTCATTATGGCTGGCAGACCAAGAGAGTTTGATCGAGAAGAAGCTCTCGTAAAGGCGAGAGATTTTTTCTGGCTTCATGGCTATGAAGGCACATCAATGTCAGATTTAGTTGAAGTTTTGGGGATTGCCTCAGCTCGAATTTATAAAGCATTTGGCTCAAAAGAGGCTTTATTTAGAGAGGCCGTAAATCACTATGAAAAAAATGAAGGTAATTTTGCGTTAAATGCTTTAAAGCAAAAAAATATTAAAGATGCAATCAACCAATTATTTAAAGATGCGCTAGCGCTTTACACGCAAACCAACCATTCCTATGGCTGCATGGTCGTGTCAGCAGCAAGCGTGCTAGGCGAAGAAAATCAAGCTGTTTTAGACTGGATGAAAGCACAACGTATTGCACGGGGCCAAAGTCTGGTTGATCGATTTGTTCAGGCAAAATCAGACGGTCAATTGGTGGCAGAGGCTGATCCTAAAACCTTAGGGCAATATTACGCGCTCGTTCTACATGGATTATCTGTTCAAGCAAGAGATGGATATTCGCAAGAAGAGCTTTCTCAAGTGATTAATTTTGCATTAAAAAATCTAGATCAATATGTTGTGAGTGTTTAGTGAATTGAGGTTTATTTAACTTATATTGTATTGGCAGAACTCCAAATATAAGAGCTCTACCTTATATTGAGTTTTTAATTAATCAAATTGAGTAACTTCTGGTACTGACTCTAAATAATCAAAGAATTGCTGTATTTGTTCTTCTGTTACCCGTGCTGTAGAAATAGGCGGCAACTCATCTCTACCAAAGAATCCAACTTCGGGTGTTTCAATACTTGGTGTTAGTTCACCATCAATAATTTCGCACCAGAAGAAAGCCTTATACACATGTAAAAACATAGGAGGGTGGGAGTGCTTGGTTCTATCTGTTAAAGCCAATAATTTAATGGCTTTAACTCGAAAACCAGTCTCTTCCAGAACTTCTTTTTCAGCATTTTCCGATGCTGAGTAACCCACGTCCGCCCATCCACCCGGAACAGACCATCGTCCATCTCCAATTTCTTTTGCTAATAATAATTTATTTTCTTTAAAAACAACTGCTCTGACATCTAGTTTTGGAGTGGCATAACCTACATCTTGGAGTACGTTATCAATAAATTTTTCTGTTTTGATTTCCTTTAGTTCTAACAAATATTCAATATGTCCTAAGAGTTGTTCATAACGTTCTTTGTCATAAACATCTTTTGAATAATGTAAACCTGTTTGAGCAATACCAGTAATTTTATTTAAAGTTTCTAACCACTTAACTGAGTCATTCATTGCAACGGATGCCTTCAAGCTTATATCTTTTAGCTATGGTAAGGCATACTCAGACTAAGGACTATAAAACAGTTGTTAACTGAAATTTCAAGCGAAGTCTGAAGGGGTTTTTTATGAACATAATTTTATTCATATTTTTCATACCAAACTTTCGTTCAAACAGTTATGGATTAGAAGAAAGTTAGAATTTTAGTTTATTAAGAAATTGACATAGTGTGATTGTGGTTGAGTACAGCAATGTCAAAAAAAAAAGAAAAAATGAAATTACTATTCCTCTAGGAGTTGCTTTACAGGTACAGCCCTTTTGAAATCAAAAATGGCTGATCATTGTTGTTGAGGAAGGAATATATGCGCTTTTCATTGCCAGCTAGAATTACAAATAATATTGATCGTTCGGGTTTAGTAAATAGTAAATCTTTTAATCCAGATACTTCGGTTAGTACACCGCAAGGAAAATACACCTGTGTTCACTATGGCATTATGATTCCAAATTTACCTGAACCTTTTAATTTCCTAAATATTATTGTGGTCGTGGGACAACCTCAAATTAAGCTATTTCGAAATCAACATTTAATCAAGACAAGTGATATAGATACGGCTAACGTTTTAATTGGTACAGCTACTGGAACCCCTGATCACTTTAATGGCTATAGTGTAGAAAAAGATTGCACATTAGTGACCAATGGTAGCTACTTAAAGTTTGGCAATGATGTAACTATTGAAGGAACATACCCCGAATTTCATGCTCACCGTGAAGGTCACAACTTTAATTTTGATTTAAAGCTTCGAGCAACAGATAAAATTGCGCACTTCGCTAATCTTGTAGGGGGAGCATATGATCATTGGGCTTTGCTATGTGAGTACCAAGGATATGTAGAGCAAGCGGGTGTAAAAACAGAAATTAAGGGTTTATGTACTTTCGAATATGCCCGTGCCATTAATATTAATCTTCCACTTAACTTTTTTACGTATCAAATTTTGAATATTGATGAAAAGACCCAAGTTTTATTTGTGGATACGTTCGGTCCATTAGGTTTAACGTTGCAAAGTAGAGTCTATGTGCGCTCCCTAGATGACCATGGGGGTATTTATTCTCGTGGTTTTAAATCTACTGTTCACGAATATGAACCTGAAAGAGTTACGACTCCAGATGGAACTAGCATGCGCTTACCACATAAATTTAGTTGGCAAGTGGATGATGATCATGGAAATCTTCTCATTAAAATTGATGGTATTACTAACCGTGACTTTAAGTATGGTATGGCGGGAGGCTATGCGGGAAGTTACCAATATAATGGGCTATTTAAAGGGAAACCAATACAAGGTAGAGCCTATATTGAATACATAGACCCGAAATAATCTTAAAATTTAATCAAGCACTTGTCTTCAATACGCTCTGCTTTTTACATCGGGTCAGGGCGTTTTTCACAATTACATTTACATGTATAAGAGCTATAAACTTACGGTTCATACTGAATAAAAACTTTATTGTTAACTTAGTTAGGTGGTATTTTACTCAGCTATTGCTTTGTTTTCGATTGAGTTTGTAATTGTGAGCATGTCTATAAAAGAATCAAAAATTCGTAGTGATGCGGGCATCTTTCCTTGGCTAACTTATTTAACAATGAAAGACATGGGATTAGATACAGATGCTATCTTTTCAAGTGTTAATTTTTTAGAGCATGCACTGAATATCCCAGATAAAAACGTAAGATATGACAATCGTATTCAAGAGAAATTTTGGGCTGTTGCTGAAAAGGTCAGTGGTAATAAAGATATTGGGTTAGTCGTAGGCGGGCGAATGCCTGTACTACGTGGCGATTTATTTGAATATGTATTCTTAAGTAGTTCTACTTTCGGCCAAGGTTTAAATACAGCAATAAAATATTATCATCTATTTACCAGTGCATTTGATGTTTTAAAGCTTGAGGTAAAAGGAGAGGATGCTTACTTGATTGGTTTAGAGCATTCTATTCGGCACTATTTAGAATGTGCGATCTCAATTTTATTAGCATATTTAAAACATGTTTCTAATGAAAAATTTAAGCCCTTAGAAGTGTGGCTGACTTATCGTGAAGGTGCGGATGCAGAGCGATATCAAGAGATCTGGGGATGTCCTGTATATTTCAATATGCCTGAAGGGTGTATCAAATTTAATGCCGATACTTTAAATGACTCTTCTGTGGCAGCTAATAAAACATTAAATAAAATCCATGAGACTATTATTGAAGAATCTTTAACTCAGATAGAAAAGCATGAACTGGTTTTTAAAATCGAAAATACTCTTCAATATCAACTAAAATCAGGAAATTTTAAAATAGATGATATTGCCAAAGCACTCAATATCACTTCAAAAGCCTTAAGAACTGACTTAAAAGAAATTGGTACGAGCTATGAAAAAGTATTAAATGAATACCGTCAAAAGCTTGCACGAGATTTGTTAGAAAACACACAGTTAAAAAGTGATGAAGTGGTTTACTTGCTAGGCTTTTCTGAGCCTTCAGCTTTTTCTAGAGCATTCAAATATTGGACTGGTGAAACTCCTTCACAATATCGGAAACGTAAAAGTAAAAAGATTATTACTCTTTAAATGTATTTGATTTAATCATGAGCGGTAAACCAAGTTCAGATAATAAACCCGTCCGTGAATTTGGAACACTTTTTCTCTCTAAATCAATAAGCTCAATAAATTCTTTATTAAATTGTTTTCTAGGGTATTTTTCTAAAATTTCATTTCTAAAAGATAGGGGAAGTCTATATAGACCATCGCTAATCACATCACAGGATGCGCCTTGCTGTAATAGCGTAATTTCTGCTGGGTCAGAATGATCTATATAGCCGTTCATATGTAAGCAGATGGCATCTTTAATAACTTCACTTTTCTTTTCATCAAAGCTATGTTCTTTAGCCTTTAGCTCAAATTGTTTGGCGCTCTCATAGGTAAAACAATTACAACCTTTACTATGAATATGTTGCTCAGTTAAGCCAATATCATGAAAAAGTGAGGCTATTAAAAGTGATTCATGGTCAAATTGCTGTTTTTGTATATTTCCTAAGGCAGCTCCCCAGAAATAGGTGCGCCATGAATGATTGTAGATAGATATACTTGCTTTAGCCTCTAGTTCATCAAGTGCGACTTTAACCATTTGAGTATCTGGTATTACGATCTGATCCATATCAAAATCGTTGGAAGCTTTGAACCGAAAGTAATTTATTTTTATAGATGCCATAATGCTCGGTAGCATAATTTTTTGAATTAACTTAATTTTCTCTTTAAAGCTAAGCTGACCATTTGTAGCTCGCATCCAGTTATATGAACCAATTTTTATAGTTTTCATTATTAGATCTCACTTTAGGGTAATTGCTCTAAAATATTGCTGTAGATGAGTTTTTGCAATCCGTATCTTTTTAAAGATAGATAGTGCTTTGATTGATAAGTATTTTATAAACCCCAATTTAACAATAAAATTAAATTATTTATCCTTACTTTTTAATAATTTATAGACCTAAATTGATCAAAAGTTATGGGGAAAATCGGGTTGAAAATATAAGCTATAAAGGTGCTAAGTTAGTTGAATTAATTTTAAAGTATTGATTTTTATTTTTTATTTTAAGGGGGGAGGTGTGTGTAAGATAAAATGTCCCTTATTAACATTCAACTTGAAATTATCTAGTTCTAATATGGAACTCAATCTTTTAAGCAGATAAAAATAAAGGATCTTGAATAATGCTAATCTCAAGCCATAGATTACCAAAGAGTCTTAAGGACAAAGCCAATCAAAAAGTTGCTAAGCTTTCAGGGGCATTATTAGGAGCTGTTACACCAGAGCGACAATCAACATTGCCAAAAGATTTTGAACTCACTCCTCATACTTTGTACAAACACTTTGGTAGTACACATTATGGAATCATGATACCCGACTTACCTGAACCATTTAGATACTTATCATGGGCTTCAGTTTCAGGTTATGTAGGATTTACGATTACAGATACTAATTATCAAATGTCTAAAGATGGAAAAGGTGATACAGCTTCTTTGGTACATGGAACTGCTTTATCGACAACGTCGGAAGCTTATAGAACTTTTTCAGTTAAAAATGATATCAAGTTTAACCTAAATCCTTTTGCTATTAATTTTGATAATCAAACTGTCATGCACGAGGACGGGGATGGATTTATATTAATTACGAAAAGAGAAGACTTAGAGCTAGAACTTTATTTAAAACCTACAAAAGCTATTTCATGGTTTGCCTATAGTGACTTTTATAAGCACTTTAGTGTTCTCATGCATTATGAAGGCCATATCAAGCAAAAGGGGAATAGTGAGAGGATTGAGGGGCTATGTACTCTTGAATCATGGAAAGCTATAGCTACTTCAATGCTAAAGAACAAATGGCTAGTTGAGAATATACAACTTCCAGTAAAAGTTTTTAGTTATCAAGTCATTAATATTGATCATGAACAGCAGTTATTGTTGGCTTTTATTTGCTATGAAGACCAACCAATTTTGACTTCTGTTTACTATCGTCATATAGATGGAACGTCAATTCAATACAACGGAGATATACTTTTTGAAGTAACCAGTCTTCAAGAAGAACCACAGATTACTCCTGATAATTTTTCAATGAATTTACCAAATACTTTTCGCTGGATTGCTCATCACAATAATCAAAAAGTTTTAGATATTTCAGCACATATAGACACGCCATATTGTTTTGGATTAGCTGCTGGTTTTGTTTCTTCATATGCATGGCAAGGTGAATTTTATGATCAGCCATTCGTAGGTAGAGGCTACCTAGAATATATAGACCGCAGATAGAAGCTCACTTGAAAAGTTACACTTTTATCTTACTCAGAAACCGACTTCATTAAGTCGGTTTCTACTATCTAGGGAAAAGTGAAATAAAGATTGAATAATTAACTGAGATATTCTTTATCTTTCCAAACATCTCTTTAGTCATTTAATAAAAGACCGTTAATAGGCTTTTATTATTCAAAGAAAAATATTGCTTTAAACTGAAAAAATATCTGTTTTATAAATCAAAATTTAACAATAAATTTTAATTATTTATCCTTACTTTTTAATGATCTATTTTAATACGATTGTCATTTCGTGTGCTTGACTGAAAGAGGGTTGAATACTATTCTTTGCCTGCTGGCCTACATTGCCAGTCGGTTGTCGCAGACCGATTCACACCCGTATCAGGATTATTTCTCTGAGGAATAATTTTGTGCGGCCATCTCGTTCCCTCCCGTTGCGGTAGGACGGGAGTGGGACACCCTCGGGTGTGCTGGTTGTGTGACCAGTCTGCGAACCCACTTCCGTTCTGCCACCATAATTTATAAGGTCTTGGCAGAACTCCAAATAAAAAGGAGTTGGCTTTGCACATTCATTATTTCTTGGCAGCCTTTGCCAAAAGCTATAACGACACAACTTAAAATTTTAAAGCAGTTTGATGGGCTATAGGCTTTTTAAGCTTTAAATCGTCACGACCAAAAAACTTAATCAACAATAAAACTTGAGATGTGCCACGCATAGTCTTTATGGGCTTTGCTATGCCTTTTTTTCTCCCAAAAAAGGATGGCTAATTTTATATCTCATTTATATACAACAATAATTTTTTATAACGGTAAAACTATGTCACATTCAGATCTTCCATTTCGTGCTTTAAGCGTACTTCACACTTCAAGATTTCTCTTTAATAAATACGGTTTTCATAACGTCGGAGTAGACCGAATTATCGAGTCGGCAAAAATTCCCAAAGCCACTTTTTATAACTACTTTCACTCAAAAGAACGCCTTATTGAAATGAGTCTAACCTTTCAAAAAGATGGACTTAAACATGAGGTGATTTCAATTATCTATATTCAAAAAGAATTAACTCTAGTCGAAAAACTGTGCAAGATTTACTTTTTACATGCCGACTTAGAAGGGCTTTATCATTTGCCTTTCAAAGCCATTTTTGAAATTGCGAAAACCCATCCAAAGGCTTATCAGGTCGTAATTGATTATCGAAATTGGTTGATCAATGAAATCTATAATTTGCTTTTAACCACCAATGCAAATGCTTCAAAACCCGATGCACACATGTTTTTGTTTGTGATTGACGGTGCGATGGTTCAGCTTTTAGACCCCAATAAACCAGATGAAAGAGAGCGGTTGCTTGAGTATTTTTTGGTGGGGTTTAGGTGAGGTGGAAATTAGCCCAAAGAGTATTCATTGGGCAATTATATAATTGTATAAATAGAGATTTTTTTAATAATTATATTTGCTTTATTAGATAGATCATTATTAATATTTGGGCTTGTTAATATAGATCTATGAATTATGGAATACTCTACACAAGATGCATTAGATTGGTTAAATCAAGGTATTGAAGGTATTAGAAATTCATCTAAAGAAGATAAAGTTAGTGATTACGCTTTTGGTTATGATATTGGCTTTCTTTATGGCACATTACGCACGTTATTAGTGACAGGCCATATCACACGTGAAGAATATAATAAACTCCATGCAGAATTAACGGAAACTCGTCAGGCTAGACTAGATGGATCTGAATGATAAGTAAAAAAAGGAGTAATGATGAAATCAATAATGATTAAAGTCATTGATATAAAAAGTAAAGATACCTGCGATCTACTTGCGGAGTTAGACCATGATAATAATGTAGTAAAAATATATAACTCTTATGGAAACAAACTTGAGATAGGGCCTCAAAATAGAGTCCGTTATAACAAAAAATGGTGGTCTTTTGAGAAAAGACAAGAAAGATGAGTTATTTGATTTCCTCCATATGCATTCCGATCATTTATTTCCAATCAGATACTCGTTTTATAAACTAAATTTCAACGATAAAAGACCCTTACTATGTGGGTTTAAGCCTAATATAATACTTTGATTATCAATGAATTTTAACTTTAAATTTAACAAAGGTAATTTTAGAATCTGCCCAACAAATTTTTCAGGAGCTTCATTTTGATTAATGAAAAAAATCACTTTATCTATCAAAAAATCTGACAGATTCTAGCTTTTGATATCAGATAAATACATTTATTCTAATTGGACTTGAGCACAACCTTTTGAAGTGCTCCTCTTTATGGTTAGATTTTTAGGTATTTAAAAAATGAATAAAATGCACGTAACTTTAGCGGTAATTATCGGTTTAATTATTGGTGGAGTATTAGGCGCTCTAGGCTACTCTAAAACTGCTGCACGTTATGACGCGATGACCACAGCATGTGTAATGGTAAACCAAGCTGTTGAACATGACATCTTGAAACCAGAACAAGTGAAAGAGCTTGGTGAGCTAACAGGACAAAGCCTTAAAAAGGATTATGAGTCTGTTGCATCTAAATTCAAATTCTCTGAAAAGCAATTAGGTAATGCATCTGAAGGCTCTAATTGTAGTCAGTTTATTGTTGGGGTGAATGCTGCCAAATAACCACGAGAAAGCCCACAGTGTGTGGGCTTTTTTATGAAACCTTTTATTAGAGGCTATAAAGAGAAGCGACAAGTTCAGCTGAACATATAATCTACAGGCTGTTATAATCACATCACCACAAAATCTAAGGTGCAAGCTTGCTCTATAGACAGGCTTCTTGTGATTGCAAACAAATCTGCTAGGAAATATGAAGCGATATCTAAAACAAACTAAATCAACCATTTCTAATTGGACAACAGAACAAGACTGTTTCTTGATAGAAAATAATTCTCTCCCAATTCACGAACTCATAGACCATTTGCCTTTTTCTGAAGAAGAAATAAGAGTACGTAGATCTGTTTTAGGTTTAGTGCGTAGAGATAAACAGATGAGGACATATTAATTTTACCATTTGGTAAAAAATAATATGAAAGTAAATGTTTCTAATTATCTCTATTCAACCATTCATTTTGTGGATGAGTTATCAAAACCATAATTTTTTTAGGTGTTTTTTTGGTGCATTTTACATAAGGCACCAACTACTTACAAACCACACCAATAAGATTACCTTTACTTACATTTCTTTGAGCATAATCAAAGTCATAAAAGATTCTTAGATCAGCACTTTATAACAATAGTACGGAGAGAGAGGTTAATGCCAAAGTATCTAGCTGTAGCCGAAAAGGTTTATAAAAATATTAAAAAAGATAGCTTATTCACTGATGACATTACTCAGAATCTTAACTGTTTAATTAGTCAGATTCGAAAAGCAATCAAGGGAACTGAGTTTAAGCTCAAGTTCAACTATATAGATTTTGAAGAGAACTTAACCAAACCTTTAAGTGAATGCAAAGTTCAAATTGACTTGAGTGTCATGCCAAAATTTGCAAATGAAGGAGAGTATCTTCTTTGGTTAGCTGGTTTTATTGAACGAATTACGGAAGGTGGAAAACCTAAATTACCACCAATTTCGCAATTTCTGCCACCAGGTTTTAAGATGTCGAAAGATGCATTTCCTGTATCTGTAGCTCCTCAAAAAGAAGAGCATGCAGACATGATTATCAATTATTTTAAATCTGAAGATTTTAGTAAAACCAATAAAACTCCTTCATAAAAAGAATGTAGAAGTGACGGTCCACCACACTTCTATATACTGCTGGTTTAACTTCAGCGACCGCCTTCTGGGGCGGTTTTTTTTGCCTTAATCTCATCCTAACTAACTTTTAACATTGTCTAAATTTATATTTTAGAAAATATTAAATGTATGTAAATGTGCAGCTATGCAGTGTTTTTATATAAATAACAAAAACTTAGCTATATTTTGGGGTAAATAGAAATATACAGTTCTCACATAAGCAATGTGTCAAGTAACGCAATTAAACATTTAGCTGTTCATAATCTTTAAAAAAAGGGGAATATAAATAATATGAACGAAAATGCCGAGCTAATTAAATACATAGATGTTGCTGAAAATGTATATGAACGTATTTATGAAAATAACCAAGTTTCAAATAACTTGATTGTTAACCTCAATCGAATTATGGCGGAAATCAAAAAGCAGGCCGAAGAAAAAGATCTAAAATTAAAGTATAACTCTATCGACTTTGAATATTGCCTGAGTTTGCCTTTGGCAGATAGAGATGTAAAAATTGATTTAAGTTTGATTCCTCATTTTGAACATCGGGATGAATGTATTTTATGGCTAACCAACTTTATTGGAAAAATTAGCGTGCAAAAAAGGATGATAAGGCAGAAACTAAATTATCATTAAAGCGATTAGATTTTAAATGTATGAGTGAACCGTCTTTAGACGGTTTTTTGGGGGGTGAAATATATAATATGATTTGCCTTAGATTGACACTCCATAATTAGAAAATGACATAGAGCGCTTTAAAATGAAAAAGCTTGTAATGACTTTTGCTGTATTAATTCAACTATCGACCTATAGCGTAGCCAATGATTCTACGGGCTATGTCGGTACGGGTGGGATTCAATATCTCAAAAATTCGCAGATTGCCATGCAAAGCGAAGATCTATTTATTAGTAAAAAACTGATTAAGGTCGATTACCTCTATAAAAACCTAAGCAATAAAGAGGTCACTGAAACGATTTTATTTCCGCTACCGCGCATTGATAATTTTTTTGAGTCTGATTTTGCCCATACAGAAGAACTTCTAAAAAGTTTTAAGATAGTGGTTGATGGGAAAAATATAAAACCGGAAATGCATGTCAGAACGTTTATTCAAAAAGATGAAAAATCGCCTCTGATTGATGCAACGGACGAATTTAAGCAATGCGGTTTTAGTGAAAAAGATATGCTCAACCCGTGGCTACGTAATAACTATGATTATGAGTATTATGTAGATAAGCTAAAACAATGTAAGAAGCCGAACATACAAAAAATCTTAGCCAATTTTAAAAAAGATGATGTAATCCCTTGGTCATCTCAAATGATCTATAGTTGGAAGCAAACCTTTAAAGCCAATAGTTTGACTAAAATTCACCATGAATATAAACCTTTGGTGGGTGGTTCTGTTGCTTTATATCCCGAGGAAGATAGCCGACAATTTTGTATGGATAATCAATTTAAGCAGGGCTTAAAAAAAGCCAGTGCAGAAAATTCACCATTTAGTGCTTTGGGCTATATTTTGACGACGGGTGCAAATTGGGCAAAGCCCATTGAGAATTTTAAGCTAACCATTGAGCGCGATAAAAATGAACTGGTTTCTTTTTGCTGGGATGGGCAAGTTAAAAAGATTAGCCCAACCCAATTTCAGATGACCAAAACCAAGTTTGTCCCTAAAAAAGACCTAGATATTATTTTTGTGAGAGTTAGATAATTTCATACAAGCTTCTGGTTTTACCAAATTGCCTCACTATTGATTGTGTGTCATGAGCTAAACATGGCACACAATAAGAAAAAGATACTCAATGTTGCCGCCATGAGGGTTCTTAACGTAATGATTAATTAGACAGTTTCTTTTTAATCCAATAATCTAAACTAAAATAACGGCCGCCTCCAAGAACAAGCAGTGCGAGAAGCATGACTAAATACGTAGTGGCAAACTCAATTCCATTATTTAAAATTACAAACGAACCATTGGAAGTGAGCCAGTCATAATTGCCGTAGGTTTGTAGTATTTCACGAGCCTTCTCTAACTTTTCAGCTGAAGCCAACACCTGCATGTTTGCAAAGGGTGCATTTGGATCAGCAATCGCTTGCCATCCATTCGGTAGATGTACCGTAAATATAGCAACTAACATCGTAATAATGAGGGGAATACTAATTAAACGCGTAAAGAGGCCAAATGTTAATAATATTGCACCCGCGAGTTCAGTTGTTGTTGCAAGCAGAGCCATTAAATACGGAAAGGGAAGTCCTAAACCTCCATCTGAGTTGCCAAACCACTCTACAATATCATTGAAGTGCATTAATTTATTTGTACCTGCCATCCAAAATATAGGCACTAGATACAATCGAAGAGCCAGAGCTGCGATGCCATCTGCATGTTGTAGAGTTTTACCCAGTTTTTGATAATATTGAGATAAACCATAAATAAAATTCTTCATGATAATTTCACATCCGATGCGATTGAATATTAATTAGTCGGATAGGAACTGTATTTCTTACATAAAAAAATTTTTATTTACGGTGTAATAAAAAAGGATTTGGTCCGTCTAACTATACGTACAAATGTACAAACCGAGAATTTATCTTTAAAGGAATACTAAAATGAACAAACTCAACTCAATGACTTCAGTGGCGGCATTATTAGCACTATCAGTTGCTGGCGCTACACAAGTGGCGGTAGCAGCAACCCATACAACAACCGAAGCACATGCAACCAAAGCAGCAGATGGAAAATGCGGTGAAGCAAAATGCGGTGCTAGCAAAATGAAAAACCACGAAAAGTCTGCCGAAGCAAAATGTGGTGCAGATAAAAAAGCAGCTGATGGAAAATGTGGAGCAACCAAAAAAGCAGCGGACGGCAAGTGCGGTGCAGATAAAAAAGTCGCTGACGGTAAGTGCGGCGCTAAGTAAACAATCTGATCATGGATGATGTCGACCTTCTGGTAAGTGTCGGCATCATTTCCAAAAGGAGAAATCACCATGATGGATTTGTCAGGCGTAGGGCTTGGTTTAAGACGTGATTTTATAGATTCGTTTTTAGATGCAAAAACATGTCCGGACTTTATCGAAGTTGCTCCTGAAAACTGGCTAGGTTTTGGTGGACGACATGCAAAATTACTCGCACAGTGTGTTGAAAAAGCCCCATTAATTTGTCATGGCTTGTCATTGTCTATTGGCGGTCCTCATCCACTGAATCTTGAATTTATCGGTAAAGTAAAAAGTTTTTTAGAACACTATGATGTCTCTATTTATTCTGAACATTTAAGTTATACAAATGATGGGGGCTACTTATATGATTTGTTGCCAATCCCCATGACCGAAGCGGCTGTTAAATATGTCGCTGAACGTATTTTACGTGTTCAAGATATTTTAGGAAGAAGATTAGTCATAGAGAATGTTTCTACTTATTTAATGCCCAATGCTGAAATGAGTGAAGCGGAATTTATCCGTGAAGTTCTTCAATATGCAGACTGTGATTTACTTCTGGATGTAAATAATGTCTATGTCAACAGTATTAATCATGGCAGTGATGCGTTTGGATTTATTCGGGAGATGCCAAAAGAGAGAATCCGTTATTTACATATTGCTGGGCATGAACAAGTTCAGAAAAATTTATTAATTGATACGCATGGTGCAGAGGTTTGTGACCGCGTATGGGAACTATTGAGATATACCTATCAAGTATGTGGTGTGAAAGCAACTTTACTTGAGCGCGACTTTAATATTCCATCATGGCGAGAGCTAGAAGAGGAACTAGCCAAAATTAAAATAATTCAACAACAGGAGAGTGGCTATGAAGGAAAATCAAATATCCTTCCAAACCATGCAACAACAGTTTTGTGACTGGATTAGAGATCCTGATTTGGAATTACCTCAAGCTCTTCCTGCCGAGCGAATGCAAATTTATCGGGACTTGCTTTTTAATAATGTCAGCTCATTTATTGAGTTAGTTTATCCCGTGGCTCGTGCGATGTTGCCAGATTTAAAGTGGCAACAATTACTCTCGGAGTTTTTTCAAAAAGCCCAGTGCCGCTCACCTTTGTATAATGATATTTCTCTAGAGTTTAGAGAGTATTTGACAGATCAGCAGCACCCAATATTACAAGAATATCCTTGGTTGGCTGAGTTATTACAGTTTGAATGGCTTGAGTTGTATTTAGATACTGTTGAAATTGAGGATGTCGTTTTGCATGAAAATTACGCTTGGCAATTAAGCACTAAAGTATGGGCATTGGTTTATCAATATCCTGTTTATACGTGGACAACTTTAACTACACAAGAACAAGTTGAGCTTTCACCAGGTGCAGTAATGGTCTGGCGCGATGATCAGGATAGAGTATGTATTGAACAACTCTCTCCATTGTTTGCTATGCTAATTGAACAGTTAACTCAAAATGTAAAGCTAGCTGACCAAGATATTCATATACTCATTCAATCTGTACTTACTGATTTATCTGAACATGATATTTATCTGCAAATTCAAGAATTAAAAGCACTGTTAATTCGACTGCGATTAATTCACGTTCCCCATGATTTTAAAGAGGTATAAGGATGACTTCAGCCGTAGCATCAGATCATGAAGAAATAGGGGATCAGCTGCATAATCCAGCCTTTTTACAAGACTTAAGACAGCAAATGATAAAATTTGCTTTTTTACAGCTTTCCTCGCTTCCTCAGGCTGAAGATGTGGTGCAAGAGGCATTAACAAGTGCTTTCCAACATTTAGATTCATTTAAAGGACGTGCTGCGTTTAAAACATGGGTGTTTGCCATTTTAAAAAATAAAATTATTGATGTGATTCGGCAAAAGTCACGTTTGGTCGCAATGAGTGAATTATTTAAGGATGAGGAAAGTGAACTGAGTATTGATGCACTGTTTGATGCTTCTGGACATTGGCATAAATATGAAGCACCTCAAGCATGGCAAAACCCTGAAGAAATGATGGAGCAGGCAGATTTCTGGATAATTTTTGAAGCTTGTTTAAATCATTTACCTGCCAAATATGCTCAAGTTTTTATGTTGAGAGAAGTGATAGAGCTGAGCTCCAACGAAATTTGTAGCAAGTTGGAATTGTCTATCTCAAACTTTAATGTGTTGATGTATCGAAGTCGTACCCGACTACGTGAATGTTTAGAAAATAAATGGTTATTGAAGGAGGATTGTTCATGCTGACATGTCGACAAGCCACTCAACTGTTGTCTGAAAAGCAAGATAGACCATTGTTATTACGTGAGCAAAGTGGTTTACAGCTGCATTTATTGGCCTGCCGGTCATGCCGCCGTTATTCAAAACAGATCAAAACAATTAGTCAGCTTTCTAAAGCATTTAAAAGTTTTGATGGCTAACTTTATTTAAAAATTTATTTATTGCTAGCCTAATCACGCTAAGAACTCCCATACTATAAAAGTAAAGGAGTTTTTTAAGACAGGATGAAACGTGAATTTAAAGAATCTTGAAGCATTTTATTGGGTTGTGACGTTAAATAGCTTCAATAAGGCTGCAACTAAATTGCAAACAACCCAGCCTGCGGTATCTCAAAAAATCACATCTCTTGAAAATGAATTAGGTTTTAAAGTTTTAGACCGAAGTTTGCGAAAATTTAAACTGACTCATAAAGGCATCACATTATTTAAATATGCTGAAAAGTTTATGCGGTTGGAAACCGACCTTGTCGCAGAGCTTACTGAAAACCAGCACTTGACGGGAACAATTCGTTTAGGTGTTTCCGAAACAATTGTTTATACGTGGTTGGTCGAATATATCGAAAAGGTTCAACAAGAGTTTCCGAAAGTTTCAGTCGAAATTGTGGTTGATCTGACACCTAACCTACAAGAAGGAGTCCGGACAGGTGACTTAGACATGGCCTTTTTGCTTGGACCAACTTTGGCTTTTGAATGTATTGAACAGGCATTGTGTGACTTTGAGCTGAGTTTCTTGGCTTCACCGTCATTTAAAGGCTGTGTGGCTCAAATGTCTTTTAAAGCTCTCATGTCTCATACCATTTTAACTTACCCCAAAATTACCTATCCCTATAAAGAATTGAAAGCCCGAATGAAAGAACTAGGTGTTGATGAACCACTTTCAATTACCAGTTATTCATTAGCAACTTTATTGCGTTTAGCTGAGCAAGGCTTGGGCATTGCTGTAGTGCCGACCTTAACGGCGTTGAAAGAAATAACGGATGGTCGATTAGAAATATTAAATACGCCCATTCAGTTAAAGACCTTTCATTTTACCTCGATCTACATTCACGGGAATGACGTTGCCTTGAAAGAGAAATTGACAGAGGTTGCGGTTAAAGTCTCGGAAAGTGCCATGAAAAGCCTCAATGAGAAAATCCAAAAATAAGCGCTGTTATTATTTTTCATAAAATATTTTTTCTTATTTTAAATAGGCTGCTTGCATGCAAAGTCATAAAAGCAGCTTATGAAGTTTGATAAGTAAAGCTTATCCTGATTTTTTAATACATATTAAATTGTTTAAAATCAAACATTTAATTTTTTATTTTATGTAAAAAGTCTTATTGTCCCTAGGGATTAGCTATGTTTTTATTTTAGATACAAGATTTGATCACCGATTGTGTTGATTGGGGAACAGGGAATCTTTGTCATTTAAAAGGATTAAAGAATATTGTTTGGGAAAAATGATGTTCTTGGTTCAACTTGCAAATAGCGTTGTTAAGCTCAAATGGATGAGGAACGCATTAATATGTCTTTACTGAAATCTTCTTTTTTATCAGATCGCCAATGGGCCATTGTTGCCTCAATCTTTATGATGGCGACCTCTGCAATGGGGCCCGGATTTTTAACCCAAACTGCTGTATTTACAGTGAAGTTAGGCGCAGCATTTGGCTTTGCCATTTTAGTTTCCATTCTGATTGATTATGTGGTTCAACAAAACATTTGGCGAGTGGTGACACTCACTCAAATGCGTGCATCGGATATTGCCAATAAAGCAATTCCCGGCAGTGGTTACTTACTGGCATTTCTGGTCATTTTAGGTGGTTTTTTCTTTAGTATCGGTAACATTGCAGGTGCGGCTTTAGGTCTAAATGCACTTTTTGGCCTAGACACAAAGTGGGGCGGTATTTTAAGTGGTGCATTGGCCATTTTGATTTTTGCCTCAAGAAAAGCAACGCTTGCCATGGATAAAAGTATGATCGTGTTGGGATTGCTTAAAATTCTCCTGATCATTATTGTTGCCGTGATTGTGATGCCTCCTGTGGGTCAAGCTGTACATCAAACCTTTGCTCCAGACCAGATCGACTTCGCCATTATTACCACCATTGTTGGCGGTACGGTTGGTGGCTATATCTGCTATGCAGGCGCACACCGTTTACTCGATAAAGGTGCGGTTGGTCCTGAAAATATTGATGAAGTCGCTAAAGCTGCAACCAAGGGCATTATTGTTGTCGGCATCATGCGCTATGTGCTGTTTTTAGCATTTTTAGGTGTGGTGGTGAGCGGTGCAAATATTGATTTAGCCAGCCATGATGCCAACCCAGCAGCTCAAGCATTTCAATATGCAGCGGGCACATTTGGTTTTAAATTATTTGGTTTAATTTTCTGGGCAGCCGGCATTAGTAGCACTATTGGCGCAGCATATACTTCAGTGTCGTTCTTTAACGTGTTTAAAAAGAACTTAACACCAAAACAAAGCAACTATACGACCATTACCTTTATCGCATTAGCTTTATTGCTCTATGTGTTATTGGGCGCAACTCCAGCAGGTCTACTCATTTTTGTGGGTGGTTTTAACGGTTTAGTGTTGCCAATTGGCCTTACAATTTTTGTGTATGTTGCTGCGTGCCGTAAAGATTTAATGGGTAATTATAACTATCCAAAATGGTTACTTATTTTGGGTGGATTAACATGTCTGTTGACGTGGTGGATGGGCTATATGTCGTTTACGACAGTGTTTAACTATTTGACCAAGCTTTAAGCCAGACTTTGTTCAGTAATAAAGGAATGATGCCATGTTTGTAGATTTAAATAGTGATTTGGGTGAAAGCTTTGGCTCATGGAAAATGGGTAATGATGACCAGATTTTACCTGTCGTGACCAGTGCCAATATTGCTTGTGGCTTTCATGCTGGCGACCCGCTCGGCATTTTAAAAACTGTTCGTAAAGCCGTTGAGTTTGGCGTGACCATTGGCGCACATGTGTCTTACCCAGACCTTGTTGGTTTTGGACGCCGTAATATGGATTTGTCCCGTGACGAACTGATTGCCGATGTGCTTTACCAAATTTCTGCACTCGATGGTTTGGCTAAAGTGGCAGGCTCAAAAGTGCAATACGTTAAACCACATGGCGCACTTTATAACACCATTGCACATGACCAAGCTCAGGCAGCCGCAGTGATTGATGCAATTAAAATGTATAACCCTGAACTGGTGCTAGTGGCTTTGGCTGGATCAAACTTAGTGGAACAAGCACGAGCGGCTGGTTTAAAAGTCGTGTCTGAAGCATTTGCTGACCGTGCGTATAACAGCGATGGTTCACTGGTTTCTCGCCGTTTAGAAGGTGCGGTTTTACATGACTCGGCATTTGTTGCGAGCCGTGTGGTGTCTATGCTTAAAAACGGTGGAGTTGAGTCAATTGACGGTGTATTTACCCCAATTCAAGCCGACACCATTTGCCTACATGGCGACACCGATGGTGCACTGGAGATGTCGGCAGCTATTAAAGCCGAGCTTGTAAAAAACAATATTGAAATCCGCCCGTTTGTAAACAAAGCATAAGGATGAGCACAATGTATAAGGATATTAAAGTCGACCCAGCTCAGCTTGAAGCCGCGTTAGATGCGCGTTTAAAAATCCGTGCAGGTTTTGATAAACCGACAGCAGGTATGGCTGCGGGCATGACTCAGGTCAACATGATTTCGGTGCCAAAAGAGTGGGCCTACGATTTCCTTCTTTACGCACATCGCAACCCACAAAGTTGTCCAGTGCTTGATGTGCTTGAAGAAGGCATCTATGCAACCAAGCTTGCCGCAGACTCAGACATCCGCACCGATTTTCCACGTTATCGCATTTGGAAAGATGGTGAAATGGTTGATGAAGTGACTGATGCGAGCGAGATTTATAATGCCCATCCAGATTTAGTCACGTTCTTAATTGGTTGCAGTTTTTCATTTGAAACAGCTTTGCAAGAAGCGGGTATTGAAGTTCGCCATATTCATGACGACACCAATGTGCCGATGTATCTGAGCAATATTCAGTGCCAGCCAGCAGGGCGTATTTCAGGAAATATGGTGGTTTCAATGCGACCAATTCCATCACATCAAATTAGTGAAGCTGTAAAAATTACCGCGCGTATGCCAAGTGTTCATGGTGCACCTGTGCATATCGGGCACCCTGAAAGCTTAGGAATTCAGGATGTAAATAAGCCAGACTTTGGTGATGCTTCTCGCATTGAAGTGGGTGAAATTCCAGTGTTTTGGGCATGTGGGGTAACACCGCAAGCGGCAGTCATGAACTCGAAAATTCCTTTTGCGATTAGTCATGCACCGGGTCATATGTTTATTACCGACATTCCTGACCGTGCTTGGATTGGCTGATTGGACTAAAGAAGAATTAAAAGGATAAGCAAATGCGTTTTTTATCGGTAAACGCCGATTGTTTTCTGATTGAGCTTGCAAGCCTCGAAGAAACATTGGCGTTATACAATAAATTGCAAAATACGCAATTGAATGGAATTAAAGACTTAGTCCCTGCTGCAAAAACAATTTTGGTTTTTTTTAACGAGATCGAAACCAATTTTAAAACGCTGGTTGCTTCAATTCAGAGCCTCAAAGTTGATTCTGGATTTGAGCGTAGCGGGCAAGAAGTGATTGTGCCGATTCGTTACGATGGTGAAGACCTTGCTCAGGTTGCTGAGTTACAAGGTTTGTCTGTGGCTGATGTGATTAGAAAACATCACGAAAGCGTGTGGAATGTCGCTTTTATTGGTTTTGCGCCGGGTTTTGCTTATATGAGCAGTCCCGATCGGCCTTTTACCGATATTCCACGCTTAACGGTTCCGCGTAAAAAAATACCGTCAGGTTCTTTGGGCTTGGCTGGAAAATATTCTGGTATTTACCCAAAAGACAGTCCGGGTGGTTGGCAGCTTATTGGTACAACATCGGAAAAAATGTGGGATTTAGAGCGCAAAAATCCAGCACTACTTTTACCGGGCATGACTGTGCATTTTGAAGATGTTACGCATAGTCCAATAACTGTGAATGTACCACAGCAAATTACTCGTACGGTTGAGCCGAAACAATCTGTGCCACTGTTTAAGATCACTGCGCCAAGTCTACAGATGCTCATTCAAGACGAAGGACGGTTAAACCAGACCAATATTGGAGTTGGAGTGGCTGGTGCAATGGATGTGTCGGCCATGCACAGTGCTAACCGTATTTTGGGTAATCCAACAGATACACCTGTCATTGAAGTTTTAAATGGCGGCCTAAAAGCCAAAATGCAGCACGCGGGTGTTATTGCGATTGCAGGTGCCATTTCAAACATTCGGGTGAAATTTGCAGGCGGTCAAACCGCTGACTTTGAAAGCTATCAACCGATTGATTTGGATGAAGGCGATGAGTTTCAAATTCAGCCACCAACAGCAGGCTTAAGAAACTATCTGGCAATTCGTGGTGGTATAGACGTTGAACCTGTTCTGAATAGTGCTTCGTTTGACAGCTTGGCAGTATTAGGGCCAGAGCCTTTAAAGCTTGGAGATACGATTTACCAAGGGCAGGTGAAGGCCGCTAACATTAGTGTAAATGAAGTGGGCAAGTTCGATTTGCCAAAAGTTGGCGAAGTAGTTGAGCTAGATATTGTGATGGGACCACGCACAGATTGGTTCGAACAAGACAGTATTGAACTGCTGTGTCAGCAAGAATGGCTTGTGACCAATGAAAGCAACCGCGTTGGGTTAAGACTTTCAGGTGAGCAGCCTCTAACTCGCAAAATTACCCATGAACTGGAAAGTGAAGGCACATGCATTGGTGCTTTGCAGATTCCACCGAGTGGTCAGCCGGTTTTGTTTATGAATGATCACCCTTTAACGGGCGGATATCCGGTTATTGGCGCTGTTGCTAAACACCATTGGGATTTGGTGGCGCAGATACCAGCAGGTTGCCGCATCAAATTTAAAAAAATTGCCGAATTTACAGATTTTGAGAATGAAAGATGAATACAGAAAAATTATTGATTGCTAATCGTGGTGAAATTGCCGTTCGTATTATTCATGCTTGCCGTGATATGGGAATTTCATCGGTCGCGTTATATGCAGATGATGACATTGGCAGCATGCATGTCGAACTTGCAGATGAAGCATGGGGCTTGGCTGGTGCTACCGCAAGCGAAACCTATTTAAATATTCCTGCCATTATCGAAGTTGCAAAAAAATCGAAAGCGACTATGGTGCATCCGGGTTATGGCTTTTTATCTGAACGTGCCGAATTTGCCCAAGCCGTGATTGATGCAGGTTTAAAATGGGTAGGACCATCACCAAGTGCCATCGAAAAACTAGGCGATAAAATTGAAGCACGTAAAATTGCAGCTTCTGTCGGTGCGCCTTTAGTTCAAGGTACGCAAGACCCACTCAACAATGCAGATGAAGCCTTAGAGTTTGCCAAACAATTTGGTTTACCTATTGCCATTAAAGCTGCATTTGGTGGCGGTGGCCGTGGCTTAAAAGTCGCTTGGAAACTCGAAGAAGTTAAAGAGCTTTATGAGTCGGCAGTACGAGAAGCAAAAGCTGCATTTGGTCGTGGTGAATGTTTTGTCGAGCAATATCTAGATAAACCGCGCCATGTAGAAGCACAAGTGATTGCCGATCAGCATGGCAACATTGTTGTACTTGGTACACGTGATTGTTCGTTGCAACGCCGTAACCAAAAGTTAGTCGAAGAAGCACCAGCGCCGTTTATTAGCGACGAGATTTATCAACAAATTTTAACCTCGGCAAAAGACATTTGTCAGGCTGCAAATTACGTTGGTGCAGGTACAGTTGAATACTTACTTAGCCGTGATGGAAAACTTTCATTTTTAGAAGTAAACACACGTTTGCAAGTTGAGCACCCAGTTACCGAAGAAACATCAAACGTTGATTTGGTAGTAGAGCAAATTCGTGTCGCGCAGGGCCAAGCGCTTTCTATTAAAGAAACTCCAAAAGCCCAAGGCCATGCGATTGAGTTTCGTATTAATGCCGAAGACCCAGCTCGCGGGTTTATTCCGGCGTTTGGTGTGTTGAGTTTGTTTGAAGCGCCGTTTGGTCATGGTGTACGAGTCGACACAGGCGTTCGAACTGGCTCATTAGTGTCTAGCCACTTTGACTCACTCATGGCAAAACTGATTGTGACTGGTCCAACCCGTGAAGTTGCAATTGCTCGTGCTAAACGTGCTTTGAAGCAATTTAAAATTGAAGGCGTAGCATCGGTTTTAGACTTCCACAGTGCGGTACTCAATGAACCTGACTTTACAGATGAGTTTAATGTACACACCCGTTGGATCGAGAATGATTTTAAACAAGAGTTAAAGCCAACCAAACGTGGCATTCCAAACCATCAACAACCAATGTTACTCAGCTACATTGAAATTGATGGCAAGTTGCACCGCTTAGGTTTACCAGCGGGCATGTTTGCACAAGGTCCAGCAACGGCAACTCAAGCACAATCTAGCGAGCCAGAAGTGAGTGCTGAGCATTTACTTGCCCCAATTAATGGTGTGATTAGCGCTTGGAAAGTCGAAAATGGAGAGCAAGTGACAGAAGGGCAAGTCGTTGCCATTATGGAAGCCATGAAAATGGAAGTTCAGGTACTTGCACACCGCGGTGGTGTTATTCAGATTGAGGCAGAGAAGGGCGCGACCTGCCATGCAGAAACCATTATTGGTAGTATTAATTAAGTTTTGAATAAATGATTTGGCCTGATTGTGTTTCTTGTTTGATCGGGTCAAATCGAATGCTTATTTATTAACTCAGTTAGCTATTTTCACAGTACTCGTTAACTATTTTCAACTTGAAAGCCAGAATAGGTTATGAGATATTTCCCGCACTTTGGTGATATCAAGATTAATCACTGTATTGAAAGCTCGCCTATGCGAGCTTTAATTTTTAGACCAGTTTAAGCATTTCTCACTTAATGAACTGGCTACATAAAAAAATTGAGAATTTATCATCCATTTTAAAGGCTAATTGAAGAACGCGAATGAAAATTCTACCTTCATCTGAATATGATCAAATTCTAAAATACAGTGTCTATTGGCTCGTCATCTCGATTGTGATTGGAGTCGTGGCTGGGTTAGCCTCGACTTTAATTTTTGTGGCTTTTGATATTTCAAATAAAGTCAGAAGTCTGCATCACTGGCTCATCTATTTCTTACCTTTTATTGGGTTTGGCATTGGTTATCTCATTAAAAAATACGGTTCACCGATTGAACGGGGAACACATTTATTGATTGATGAAATTCACCAGCCTAAGTCGTTTATTCCAAAACGAATGAGCCCCATCATTTTTATCACCTCAATTTTAACGCAGTTGTTTGGTGGTTCGGCTGGGCGTGAGGCACCAGCAGTTCAGCTTTCAGGTGCTTTAATTGATCACTTGAGCCATATATTAAAAGTCTCGGAAGATAACCGAAAAATTTGTTTAATTGCCAGTATTGGAGCGGGCTTTGCTGGGGTATTTGGTTTGCCTTTGGCGGGCGCAATTTATGGCTTGGAAATTACTGCTTTAGGTAATTTAAGATATTCAGCCATTTTCCCATGTTTTGTGTCTGCTCTTGTTGCATCGACCATTCCTGAACTATTCGATATTGTTCACCCACACATTTTTTATGTGATTAGTGAGTTTCCGCCTATTCATTTCGGCACGCTCATGAGCTTGATTGCGGCAGGGCTGGTTTTTGGTTTAGCTGCGCGTTTCTTTATTGCTGCTATTCACTTGGCGAGTGACGTTTTTTATAAATACGTTCGGTATTTGCCATTAAGAACCATGGTGGGTGGTATTGTCATTATGCTACTTACGCTGTTCACTGCGCATCAGCAATACAATGGTTTGGGTACAGATAAAATCATTTCATCTTTTTATGTACCTATTGAATTTTACGACTTTTTTAACAAGACCATTTTTACTGCCATCACTTTAGGTTCAGGCTTTAAAGGTGGTGAGATTACGCCATTGTTTTATGTGGGTGCGACATTAGGTAATGCTTTAGGGGCGGTTTTAAACTTGCCAATTTCATTGCTTGCAGGCTTAGGTTTGGTGAGTCTGTTTTCGGGGGCGAGTAAGGCGCCGTTGACGTCTATTATTTTAGCTGTTGAGCTATTTGGAATGAATGTTGCGACTTATGCCATCATTACTTGTTTATTGGCAGCGTTATTTTCAGGAAATTGTGGGTTGTATCGTCGTAAAAAGTTGATGGATTGATTAAGCATTTCTAAGGAGTTGAGTGGTTTTAGGTTGCTTAACTCCTATTAAATCTTATTTTTTAATAACAATAATAAAAATTGGCATATTAAATGCTTAATAAAAACTGATAAGCAAATGAAAAGAAATGAAGTTCTATGTCTTGTTGGGAACTATAATGAGAAATAGAAAATTATTTTAATATTAAAAAAAGGAATAACTTAAACTGTGTCAATATTTATTCTAATACTTACTTTTTTCGTGGGTGTACTTGTTGGGCGATACACTATATTTTTAATTCAGAAGTCCTTATCTATTTTTATATCTGTTGTTGATGATTTTTTAAATAAATACTTTGTCTTTTTTCTTTTAGCTATTTTATTCTTTATTTTATTTTCTGTAATTTTAACCGGAGGGTTGATGTTGTGGCACATTCTTAGTGGTGGAATAACGGAGCTGGGTAAGCTTGTGTATCTATCTGGATGGGCGGTTGGATCCGGATTTTTTGGATTTCATCCGAAGAATAATAGTTTTAAGTGATAGGTAAGTAGTTGATATAAAAATAATCTTAAAGAGGGTGCTATGTCTATATTGGGTTTCGCTATTTTTTTTATAATTTCACATATCATTGGATATTTTATAGCTAAAACTGGATGGAAGATTCGGCATTTGGCTGCCTTATCTTTTATTTCAACATTTATAATTGTTTGGTTAGGATTTTTATTACTACTTTATTTTAAAGGAAGATATGTCCAATTTTTTGTGGATGGAAGGATATCATTAAATTGGCGAGCAGTAGATTTATTTTTTGTGGCAGGTATGTCTTCAACTTTATTAACATTGCTACTAGTTATTGTAGTGTGGAGTATTCGTAATAAGGTTTTCTAAATTAACGTTGTGATAAGTAAGTTATTATTTAAAAGAAAGTACTATGTCTATATTGAGTTTCGCTATTTTTTTTATATTCTTATATGGTATGGGCTATTTTGTAGTTAAAGCAGGATGGAAGCTTCGCTATTTAGCGTCAATATGGTTTTTATCGTTTTTTATTATCACTCTATTTGTTTTAGCAATTTTATTTCCTAAAGATTGGATCAATGCACAATTTTTTAATATACATGGACCTAATCACTTAGCACTTCTTTCTTTATTAATATCTTCATCTTTAAGTTCACTTAATACTTTTATGTTAGTTTTGGTTGCATGGGCTATTCGGCATGATGTCATTTAAATTGTTTAGATTAAAAAATCTTAGACAATCTAATATTTGTATTAAAGAGCTAAGTCTTCTCTCATTTGGAGCAATAAAATGGTTGAGTCCATTCCTATGATCGTTTTGTTAGCTGCTTTTTCTGGAGCTATTTTTGGGCGCTACTATAGAGCAGTCTTTGTCTTTTTATATGATAAAGTTTATATACTCCTTAAAGGCCTTCTAACTAATCCTTTTCTTTCAATTGTTTCGATGCTTTGTGCAATAGTTTCTGTTTTCCTGTTCGCACTATGGGGGAATCTCTTTTCTTGGGTTATCTCTGACGAAAATTGGGTGTATTTTTATAACTCCTATTTTATTGGAGTTCTGATAGGTCTTTTTTTGCTTAGGTTAAGTAGTGAAAATAAGTTTTAAGTAATTGAATTTAAATTATTCTATCTGTATCTGGCGATTGAAATGAAAAAAATATTAAAAATACTTAAATGGCTTATTGTCTTATTTCTAATGTTTGTTTTCTTGCTCGGTGTAATCGAGTTTATCGCAAATAAATTCTTTGATAATGCTGCCAAGAAGGATGCATGTGCTGACTCTGGAGGGGCATGGGATCATCAAAAAGATACCTGCCAATTTGGTCCTACTGATCCTAGAAGTAAAAAATAATTGGGAATATAAATGGAAAAGCAATTTGTCGATGAGAAAATGCAGAAATACTTGCGATTAATGCGTTTACGTAGAAACTTTGTATTCTCAGTATTAGTATTTCCATCAGTTGTTATTGTTGTATTGATGCTAGCAAGAGTAGATGAAAATTACTTATCTATTTATTTTCCGATAACCATGATTCCTATCATATTATTTTTGATGTTTAAGCTGCTAGCTAACGATATATGCCCTTGGTGTAAATGTGGTTTTTTCATGAATGATCTAGGTTCTTTTGTTAATGGGCTAAGTTTTATCTTCAGAAAACAATGCTCTCATTGCGGGAAGCCAGAAAAATTATCAAAAAATGAAGATGAACATGACTCTTAAAACTATAGAATATAACAGTATAGAGTTATATCACTCACTTGTTATCATCAAAAAATATTACTAATCTTAAGTACAAATCTATTTTCTAGAAATTGCGAGTTGTATCGCTGTAAAAATATTATCTGATTAAGTCGTAATGCAATCAGATAATATTTTAATTAATAAAGTTGTTGAGTAGTCAAAATTATAAAAGCTACCATTATTTTTTTAAAATCATCTTCAAACCTAATCTAAGCTCAATTAATGAGTCTTTTGCAGCTTGAAAAAAATTTCGTTGTTCAAAAGTTTTTATATAGGATGCTCTATAAATTAGCCAGAATTCAACCATAAGAACTAAAAAAGCTAATGTCATACAAATATTAGTTGTAACTTTGTTGTCTCCAAAGAAAAAAACTAATATTAATTGGAAAATAAAAATTAATAGTGACATAGGAATGAGAAAGACTAAATTGAAAAACAAGTAATATGGAATATACCAAATTAGAGGTAACACAAAAGGCATGATTTACTCTTTCAGTTTTAATAAATTGAAGGAATTTTAAAATAATTTTAAAAATTAATATATTAAAATTATATGTATTTGCTCCACCGTAATAGCTTTTTATTTCCCAACTGCTCGAACTTAATACAAACTATATTTTCTGTGCTTGACTACAAGAAAAGTGAATAATATCCTTTCTTTCTGGTAGGACGGAAAGAGGACATCTTAGGATGTGCTGGTCTCTTTGGCACCAGTCTGCTAACTCTTTTCCGTTCTACTACCATAATTATTTAGGAGAGATTGGTAGGATTATATTCACTCCTGAGTTTGTGTTTAATTTTTATAACTAGACAAACAGATACTAAATATCAATATTTAATTAGTTTTTTTAATCTTTAAAACTTGAAAATAATTTAGAACCCAACCGCTCTACTTTAATACGATTGTCATTTCACACGCTTGACGACAACAAAAGCGAATACTATCCTTTGCGGGCTAGCCTACATTGCTAGCGGGTTTTAGCAGACCCTATTTAACAAAGACGATATACGAAGCCTTGTTTTGTGTATCGTGAACTCGTACGCCCCCTTTTTCTCTACGGTAGGGCGGAAGGGGGACACCTTCGGGTGTGCTGGTTTCTTTGTTGCCAGTCTGCTAACCCTCTTTCGTCCTGCCACCATCATTTAGCAGTGATAGGTAGGATTTCTTTTGTTAACAAAGGAGTCCGCTATGCGTACTAATTCTTCTCAATTTTTGGCCTACGCCAAAGTCTCTCTATTCATACCACCTAACTGGTCTTTAAGACGGTTTAACCGACTCTAGGTTTTCTACGACCTTAGATCGTTACGACTAAAAAATCATAGCAACAATAAAACCTGAGATAGCTTAGGGCACACTTTTGTGCGGCTTTTGCATGCCTGTTTTTTAGCACTCATTTTAAGAGTGACGGCATTTCTATCTCTTTTAGATACAACAAAAAATTATTTTAAGCGGTATACATGAACAATTTAGAATCTTCATTTAGGGCACTGCGCGTGCTTCACGTAGCAAAAGATTTATTTAATCAAGATGGCTTTAATAAAGTCGGTGTCGACCGAATTATTGCCGAAGCCAAAATTCCCAAAGCTACTTTCTATAATGACTTTCATTCAAAAGCACGACTCATCGAGATGTGTCTGACTTTTCAAAAAGATGCGCTCAAAGTAAAAGTATTTTCCATTCTTAATTCATACAAAGAGCAAATGGTGCTTGATAAACTCAAGCAGATTTACCTTTTACATGCCGACTTAAATGGCTTTTATCATTTGCCCTTTAAAGCAATTTTTGAAATTGAAAAGCTCTACCCAAAAGCCTATAGCGTGGTGATTGAATATAGAACTTGGCTAATCAACGAAATTTATAAACTGCTTTTAACCGTCAAAACTACGGTTTCGATGAAAGACGCCCACATGTTTTTGTTTGTGATTGATGGGGCAATGGTTCAGCTTTTAAGTAAAAACAGTGTAGATGAGCGAGACAAGTTACTAAATTATTTTTTAATAATGCTGTCTTAGAGAGAAATCCACACACTTTCTAAAAGTAAAAAGCCCGATCTAGGGCTTTTTATTTATTCGAGCTCTAGTTGATCGTCATCTTTCGTGACTTTGATTTTCAACTTTTTATATTTACGCTTGTTTGGATCTAAAGCAGAGTTTGTTACTTCATCAGCAAATTTTGGATTCTGCATGAGTTTGGCATAGGCTCTGTAACCTATACGGATTCTGGTAGGTGGACAATCTGTTCTTCTGGAATAATATTCAATAAGCGAATTTAATTCCTTTAACAAACTCTGATGTTCCATTGTATTGCTTAATTTCTATTAATTAGTAAGTTGTTTTCAGCATACTAAACTTTAGAAAATTTCTAAAGATGTAGTTGATATACATCACTTTTAATAAATGTTAATTGATTTACATTTATTTTATTAAGGGTGAATTAATTTGCATTTTATTTGGTATTTTTGATTTCTTTTTAATCAAACAGTCATAACCAAGGTGTAAATTAATGTTAGAAAAAGAAAATAGATAGAAGATTGCCACGAACAATAACTATTTAAGCAATTTTCTCACACTGTGGTATTAAGCTGACTTTAACGAGTCGGCTTTTGTTTTTGTGGCTAAATAAAAAGCCCTTAGTTGGGCTTTTTATTTGATATGTCTCGATTAAAACTTTAGTTTTTTAAGTCCACGGCTTACGCCATTTTGTAAAGCTGCTTTAATGATCGGGCCAAGAAAAGGCACTCGTCCTTTAAAGCTAATGGTGTAATCCAAACGAGTACGGTTGTTTCCCAAATCAATAAACTTCATTACACCACGGTGACCTTTAATTGGGCTAATACCGCTTGTGATTGCATATTCGATCAGTTCATTTTCTTTGTAGACTAAATTTGTTTCTACAAATGAAGGTGTAAATGGAATAGACATTTTACGAGCAGAGCCAACACCATTACGAGCGTCTTTTCCGTTGCTAATGCGAGTCACTTTAGCAGGAGCGAAAAGTTTGCTTAGGTTTTCATGTTCACTCAAGACTGCAAAGACCTTGTCTACGGGTGCATCAAATTCTTGTACGATGTTGATTTTTTGAGTTTTTAACATCTTATTCCCTCTGAAAATAATTTTGACATTGGTGATTGTCATAATTTGGATATTAGCACGCTTTGGGCAATGGGGGAATTCTAATCCGTCGGAGTTATCGTAAGTTTGAAAAAAGCATTGCAATAAATCTACAATGCTTTTTCGTCTTTTCTTAATTTCTTAAAGAAAGGTTGAATCATAGACCAGTTGGTTGAAATCCAGCAAATAAATGAACCAGCCGTAACCATGGCTGTTCCTTGCCAAAAGCTCAAAGATAATTGAGTTTGTAAAACAAACATCGCCAAAATAGACGAAATAATAGGGGTGAAATAAGAGGCAACCACAAGCATGGTAATGTTTCCATGAATGATGCCAATGTTCCATGCCGCATAGCCAAAGCCAATTGCAGCAGATGCAACTAAAAGGGTGATTACAGTTGGAATATCCATTGAAGGAATGGCGAATTGCCCAGAGAGAAGCAGCTTGAGCCATAGTGTTAGTGCGACACAAACAAAGAAAATAGAGATCGGGTTTTGCCCATTACTCATTTTTTTGGTGAGTACACAGTAAAAAGCCCAAATAATGGCACCTACAAATGCCAAAATATAGCTCAAAGGGTTGCTATGAAAATTATCGACAATGCTACTTAGACTAAAATCACCGCTTCCAGTTTGAATAAAAATAATGCCAGAAATTGAAATAAGTAAGCCGAGAATAATAAGAAAATTAAACTTTAATTCCTTAAAAATAACAAAAGCCAAAACCGTTAAACTCGGCCACAGATAGTTAACAATGCTGACTTCAATTGCCTGTTGAGGGCTTTGAGAATAAGCAATTGCAAATGAAAAACACAGCTCGTAAGCAACGAACAGGACTGTACCCAATATTAAATATTTTCTAGAAATCTGCTTAAAGTCTGGAACTTTGAAAATAGCAAGCAACAGTAGCGCACTTAAAGAATAAATAAGCGTAACACCTAGCTCAGGTCCAATGGCGGCACTGACTTGTTTCATCAGACCGACCATAGATGCCCACATGAGAATGGCGCTTAGACCAATCAATGTTGCTAGATTTTTTGACATAAAATTCAGTAAATAACGGTTGAAAAATGGTAAAAGATTAAGCTGTGCTGGCGAAAGGAATAAATTTTCAAGATAGGGAATATAGGACAAATTATATAAAATATAAACAATTAAATTTATTGATTGGTTGAATCTGCTATGTTTATTTAAGCATTCAATTGGGTAAAGAAATTTCGAATAAAACAACATTGTGACGAGGGAAATATGGAAGTTATTAAAACGGTTGGTGTGGTAGGCGCAGGCGTAATTGGAGCAAGTTGGACCGCCTTATTTTTATATAAAGGATTTAAAGTTAAGGTTTATGATCCTTATCCTATAGATGAAGCGATTTTTAAAAAAAGAATATATGCAAATTTAAATGATTTATTGGCTTTGGATGGAAACTCTGAGCATAGCCATTCTCTACAAGATGTATTACTTAATCTGGAAATTTCTAATCATTTGAAAGATGCAGTTTCAGATGCTGATTTTATTCAAGAAAATGCCCCTGAACGTCTGGATTTAAAACAACAGTTATATCAAGAAATCACCTCATATTGCCCTGAACATACCATTATTGCTTCAAGTTCGTCGGGCTTAAAAGTGTCTGATTTTCAAAAAGAGGTCCAACATCCTGAACGTATTTTACTAGGGCATCCTTTTAATCCGCCTCATCTTTTACCTTTGGTTGAGATTGTTGGTGGTACTTTGACGTCTCCACAAGTTTTGAAACAGGCTTCTGAGTTCTATAAACAGCTTGGCAAAAACCCAATCGTTTTAAATAAAGAAGTAAAAGGGCATGTAGCAAACCGCTTGCAGGCTGCGCTATGGCGAGAAGCCTTTTCACTGGTTGAACAAGGGGTGTGCTCTGCCGAAGATGTTGACATCGCGATTACCAGTGGGCCGGGTTTAAGATGGGCGCTATTTGGTCCCTATATTAATATGCAGCTTGCAAACCAAAAGGGCTTTAAAGAGGCGATCCATCATTTAGGCCCACCAATGACTGAATGGTGGAACGATATGCAAGCATTTCAACATTCAGACGAGACAACCGAGTTATTGGAAGCAGAAACCAATCAGTTGTTAACCCAATATAAAGATATCGATTTATACCAAACCAGAGATAAAGGATTGGTGGATATCTTAAAGCTCAGACAGCAGCTCAAGTTAGATTAAGCCCAGTCTTTACGGCAGAGCCAATCATTTTACTGTAGAGATGATTGGCTTTTTGCTAGATCAATAAGAAAAATATTCCTAATTAAAATTGCTGTGCATTCATTAGTTGTTACTCAAATTTCTATAGAGACAATTACTGCGGTGTCGATGCGGTACTGATGCTTTGAAATGCACAATTTTTAGTGCAGATTTTTACTTTTTATTTTAAACCGCACCCAAATTGCTCAAGTTTAGTATTACTTTTAACCAAAAACGTAATACTAAGCTGGCATGTCCTTTGCATAGTCATAAACAATCAAAAGTGATCTAGGGTTCCGATACTTCATGTATGACTGGACCGAGAGTTCACGGTTCCTAGCGAACTACACGGAGGGATAAAAGCCCGGGAGGAAGTCTAAAACTATCCGACAGGAGTAGCTATGAACACTGCAAATTATCATAACAATCAGGCGATTTGGACCGAACTTTTACCCGGTGGACATCACTGGTCGGGCCGTATTCAAAAGGGAACCATTCTTAGATTTAAATCACTTGGCGCGCAAGCAAACGTTTCTTTGTTTTGTGTAAATGCTGCCGATGTGCTTGAACGCTTTAACATGCCCGACAGTTTAAAAGGGCAACATACTGCCTATTTAAAAGCTTCCAATGTGCTCTATTCAGACCTTGGTCGTGTCATGGCTTCAATTGTTCATGACGATCATGGCTGGAACGATGCACTCTGTGGCCCAAGCCGACCAGAACAAATTGAAAAGCAATTCGGTACTCGTACATTTCAAGATGCCCGCAATGATATGTACCAAAACGGCTTAGACAGTTTACTCATTGAAATGTGCAAATACGGACTTGCAAGCCAAGACCTCAGTGCCGCGGTTAATCTATTTTCTAAAGTTGTGGCAGATGAAAGCGGTGCTTTGTCTTATGTCAGTTCTGATAACACTGATCAAACCATTGAATTGCGTTTTGAAATGGACTGCTTACTATTTTTATCTGCCGCACCGCATGGTTTAGACACCAGCTCAAGCTATCAACCTGCCGATATTCAACTGAGTTTATTTAAAGCCAATTCACTAACAGACAGCGATATTTGTCGTGATGCATGTTCGCAAAATCAGCGTGCGTTTCAAAACACAGCCCGCTACTACGCACTTAGCAATATTTAAATCAGGAGAAACATCATGACAGTTTTACAATCATTTGAAAAAGCAGTTTTAAATGAAGTTTGTCCTGCGGGTGAAGCGTGGATGTGCGAGGTTAAAAAGGGCCAATATTTCCGAATTATTGATCTTGAGGGAAACCAAGCGGTCGATACTTTGTTTATGAGTGCTGAAAACCCAACTGAGCGTTATAGCGCAATGGATACTTTGGCGATCAACCAACACATTTATTTAGAAAAAGGCACCAAGCTCTATAGTAACTTTGGTCGTCCAATTGCCGTCATTCATGATGATAACTGTGGTCGCCATGACACCATTGGTGGTGCTTGTTCATGTGAAAGTAATACGGTTCGCTATGCACATGAAACGTATCCCATGCATAGTTGCCGCAACAATTTTATGTATGCCTTGGTAAAACACCCAATTGCAAAAAAGCATGGGTTAAATGTCCGTCACATCGGCCCAAATATTAACTTTTTTATGAATGTGCCTGTTACGCCAGACGGTCAGCTTAAATTTGATGACGGAATTTCAGCGCCGGGTAAATACGTCGAAGTTCGGGCAGAAATGGATTTAATTGTTTTAATTTCAAATTGTCCGCAGCTGAACAACCCATGTAATGCCTATAACCCAACCAAAATTCAGTTGGTTGTCCGCGAAGCGGAAGGGGTGTAAGCATGTTTAAAAAAGTTCTAATTGCTAACCGCGGTGCAATTGCCTGTCGCGTAATTCGCACCCTTAAAAAACTCGGGATCGCTTCAGTTGCTGTTTACTCCGAAGCCGATCGTGATTCTTTACACGTGACTTTAGCCGATGAAGCTTTCCTGATAGGGCCTGCGCCTGCTCATCAAAGCTATTTAAATATTGAAAAAATCCTTGAGGTTGCAAAACAGTCGGGGGCAGAAGCCATTCACCCTGGTTATGGTTTTTTGTCTGAAAATGCCGAGTTTTGTGATTTGTGTGAAAGCCAAGGCATTGCTTTTATTGGGCCAACTTCAAGCCAAATGCTCGATTTTGGTTTAAAACATACTGCACGTGAACTCGCTATTAAAAGCAACGTGCCTTTACTTCCGGGCAGTTCACTACTTGCAGATGAAGCAGAAGCCTTGACCGAAGCGGCCCGTATTGGTTATCCAGTCATGCTTAAAAGTACGGCGGGTGGCGGTGGTATTGGCATGCGTCTGGTCTGGAATGAAACCGAATTAAAAGATGCCTATCAAACTGTGTCTTATTTAGCACAGGTCAATTTTAAAGATGCGGGATTGTACCTAGAGAAATTTGTACAACATGCACGCCATATCGAAGTTCAGATTTTTGGTGATGGACAAGGGCAAGTGTTAGCTTTGGGTGAGCGTGATTGTTCGGTGCAACGCCGTAATCAGAAAGTCATTGAAGAAACACCCGCGCCTCACTTAAATGAACAGCAACGCGATTATCTTCAAAAAGTTGCTATTCAACTGATGCAGTCAGTGAACTATCGCTCGGCAGGCACAGTTGAGTTTGTAATGGATACCGAAACCCAAGAATTTTATTTCTTAGAGGTCAACACGCGTTTGCAAGTCGAGCACGGCGTGACCGAGCAAGTGTTCGGTGTCGATTTAGTCGAATGGATGGTTACATTGGCAAGCGGTGACTGGTCAGCACCGACTGAACCGTTAGAACCAACAGGACATTCGATTCAGGTTCGTCTTTATGCCGAAGACCCGATTAAACAGTTCCAACCGAGTGCGGGCTTACTCACGCATGTTAAATTTGACCCGAATGCACGTGTTGAAACATGGGTAGAAACCGGTTCAACGGTGTCGTCTTTTTATGACCCGATGATTGCCAAAATTATTGTGACTGCTGCAACACGGGACCAAGCCATACAGGCAATGAGTGCTAGTCTTGCAAACACGCAAGTGGCTGGCATCGAAACCAATCTGGAGTATCTACAAAACATTATTGCTTGCGATGTGTTTGCGCTTGGAACCCAAACAACCCGATTTTTAAATACGTTTGAATGGAAAACTCAAAAAATTGAGGTGTTGCAGTCTGGCATTCAAACTGCCATTCAAGACGTAACAGGCCGATTAGGTTATTGGGATGTCGGCGTACCGCCATCGGGTGCGATCGACCCACTCAGTTTAACTGTGGCAAACCAGCTTTTAGCCAATGAGCCAAATACGGCAGGGCTTGAATGCACCTTGCAAGGGCCAACGTTAAAGTTTCATTGCGATAGCCAAATTGTGATTACCGGCGGTGATATGCCTTCAAAACTTGATGGCGAACTTGTTCCGATGTGGCAAACCATCAATGTGAAAAAAGGCCAGATTTTAAAATGTGGGATTATCCGTTCAGGTTGCCGCAGCTATATTGGTATTAAAGGTGGATTTGATGTTCCTGAGTATTTAGGGTCGCAGGCGACTTTTACTTTGGGTCAGTTTGGGGGGCACGCAGGTCGTAATTTATTAATTGGCGATATGCTGCCAATTACTGAATATTCCACTCAATCGACCACGGCTTTAGCTCAAGCGCAAATTCCTAGCTTTACCCAAAACTGGGAAATTGCAGTGATGTATGGGCCACATGGCGCGCCAGATTTTTTCACCAAACAAGATATTGATACCTTCTTTGCCAACGAGTTTGAAATTCACTATAACTCAAGCCGTACAGGCATTCGTTTAATTGGCCCAAAACCTGAGTGGGCACGTGAAGACGGCGGTGAGGCAGGCTTACATCCATCCAATATTCACGACAATGCTTATGCGATTGGGGCAATTGATTTTACGGGGGATATGCCAATTATTTTGGGCCCGGATGGTCCAAGCTTAGGCGGCTTTGTCTGTCCTGCCGTGGTGATTCATTCTGAGCTTTGGAAAATCGGGCAACTTAAAGCAGGCGATAAAGTCAAATTTGTGCCTGTGAGTTATGCACAAGCGAAAGCATTCGATCAAAAATATCATCAAAGCTTAACCGCGACTGATACAACTTTGGTTGATTTTAATCCAGCCATTCAAGCAGAACCCGACACTTTAAAAGATGCTGTTTTGGCAACTTTAGAAGGTGAAGCTGACTTACCAAGCGTGACCTATCGACCAGCAGGAAATAGCTATTTGTTGGTGGAATATGGTGAGTTAGTACTCGATCTAAATTTACGTTTTCGTATTCATGCGCTCATGCAATGGGTCAAAGATCAAAACATTCAGGGCATTATCGACTTAACACCAGGCATTCGTTCACTACAAATTCATTTTGATTCAATCCAGCTCGATCAACTTGAGCTTTTACAGAAACTTCAACAAGCAGAAGCCGAATTACCCGACATTCAAAATATGCAGGTGCCTTCACGTACTGTCTATTTGCCTTTAGCTTGGGAAGATTCACAAACTCAGCTTGCCACCGAGCGCTATACGCAAATTGTTCGTCCAGATGCGCCGTGGTGCCCAGATAACGTCGAGTTTATCCGCCGTATTAATGGCTTAGCTTCTAAGCAAGCGGTTAAAGATGTGGTTTACAGTGCAAACTATTTGGTGATGGGTTTAGGTGATGTGTATTTAGGTGCACCCGTTGCGACACCACTCGACCCACGCCAACGTTTAGTGACCACAAAATATAACCCTGCGCGAACTTGGACACCTGAAAATGCCGTGGGTATCGGTGGTGCCTATATGTGTGTGTACGGCATGGAAGGGCCGGGTGGCTACCAGTTTGTTGGCCGTACCACCCAAATGTGGAGCCGTTACCGTAAAAATGCTGACTTCGAAGAGGGCAAACCGTGGCTACTGCGCTTTTTTGACCAAGTTAAGTTTTATGAAGTCTCTGAGACTGAACTTCTGCAAATGCGTGAAGACTTTAAGGCAGGCCGTCTACAACTTCGCATTGAAGATGGTGTGCTCAATTTAAAAGAATACAACGAGTTTTTAAAAACACATCAAGACAGCATTCAAGCCTTTAAAGACACTCAGCAAGCCAATTTCGAGGCTGAACGTCGCCGTTGGCACGAAGCGGGCTTGCAAGAATATATTTCTGAAAGTCTAGATGCTGTTGATGAAGGTGAAACCGTAGTTATTCCTGAAGGGGGCTGTGCAGTCGAATCACACATGCCAGGCTCAATCTGGAAAATCGAATGTGCATCGGGAGATATTGTTGAAGAAGGTGCAACCCTTGCGGTGATTGAGGCAATGAAAATTGAAATCCCGATTATTGCGCCTGAACGCATGAAAGTTGAAACCATTACCATTGAAAAAGGGCAAACCGTAAAAACGGGACAAGTACTTTTTACCTTGGCACCTGTCGCTTAAACCTAAAAGAGAGCATCGATATTGATGCTCTCTTTTAGGTTTATGCTTCGGTCAAATGCTTTAATACATTATGACCATGTTCAACCGCTTCTAATTTAATTTTCGACTCAGGATTACCTGATAAAGGCGAAACGTCATAAAGCAAGTAAGTGGCGCTTAACTGCATTTGTGTATATTGAATTGAATATTGAACCGCTTTTAAAAAGCTATCGGCTAAGTTTTCTCGGTCGTTCACCATGTCAGCTTCTTTTTGCCCGACCGTCATACTAATAATGACTTTTTTGTCTTTTAATTTATCGCCCTGAGAACCATACGCAAACTGATAAGTAAAAACTTCATCAAACCATAATTTCAAAATTGCCGGCATATTAAACCAGAACATTGGATATTGCAGAATGATCGTGTCGTGGCGTAACAAGGCTTCTTGTTCAGCACTTACATCAATTTGATAGTCCGGATAGAGTTGGAAAATATCTCGGACTTCTAGATCTGGATAGGTTTTTATAAGTTCATTCACAATCGTTTTATTTGCAATTGATTGAGCGTAGTAGGGATGGGCCAAAATAAGTAAAGCCATAATAATGCCTTGTAGCTATAAAAATCATAGTCACTATAATTTTTATAGTATTGGCGTACAATAACTATCAAAGTTGATAGGTAGCGTTTAAAAATGGCAAATACTGAAAATAAATGTGAAATCACCATGAATGGAAAAACTTATCCATGTCATATCAGTATGGCTATGGATTTGGTAGGGGGAAAATGGAAAGGCGTTATTTTGTATTATCTAAAAGATGGGCCAAAACGCTTTAATGAAATCAATCAATTAATGCCAACCATCACAGAAATGACTTTAAGCCTCCAACTTAAACAGCTAGAGCAAAGCGGCTTAATATCCAGAACTGTTTATGGTGAAAAAGCACCGATTAAAGTTGTCTATGAAATGACCGAATTGGGCCAGACTTTCAAGCCTGTTTTAGAGTCTTTATCGGTATGGGCCCATACGATGATTAATCAGACATAAGATTAAAAAATTAGTTTTTTAAAACTTAAATATTAGCCCTATCTCTGTGCATGGGGCTTTTTTTTGCCCAAAAATCACTCATAAATCTCTACCAAATCCATCAAAACCACACTTAAAAACTGGCACATTTTCTGCATCTCTTATCAGTAATACAAAAACTGAATTTGGTAATACCAAGCTAGAGGTGCGATATGAACGATGTAAAACCCGTGGTTCAACCAAAGCAAACTTTAAAAGCCTTTTTAGTCGAATTGCTCAGCGTACGTGCAGGCGTATATATCAAACAAAACAATTATCCGACTAAAACAAAAGGATAAGACTGTGGCAAAACAAAAGTTAGCTCGAATCAGTATTACCGTGCCTGAAACGACACTCAATGCACTCGATCAAAAAATTGTCGAGCAGAACTATGAAAGTCGTTCGCAAGCGATTGTTGACATGATTAATAAACACCTAATTGCAGAGCAGGCGCAGGCCAATGAGGTCATGGTGGGCACCTTGACGCTGCTTTACGACGCTAGCCAGATGACCTTGCGCAATCAATTGGTCGATTTACAACAACAGTTTTTAGCACAAGTGATTAGTTCACTTCATATTCAGCTTGACCAACAAAAGATCTTGCAAGTGATGTTAATGCAGGGCGCGAGTTCTGAACTCAGACAAATTAGCCAGCAATTTATTGTGCTGAAAGGGGTGATTAAAGGGCATTTAGAACTGATGGATGCCGTCATGCCGCCTATACAGCAAAATGACTAAATGAGGAGTAGCGTGTTGAAAAATTTATGGACAATCCAAGACTGGAAAACAGCATATCAAACTGGACAAATCCATATTGAAAGTCTGATTGCTTATGTTGCAGAAATTAAAAATGATGACCATGCATGGATTGAAATTGCCTCCGTTGAGCAGATTCAATCGCAAATTAATGTTTTAAAAGACCAAAATATTACTGATTTACCTCTATACGGCGTGCCATTTGCAGTCAAAGACAACATTGATATCGCTGGTTTTCACACGACTGCTGCCTGTAAAGAGGTTCAATATATAGCGACGCAAGATGCTGCTGTAGTTGCCAAGCTGAAAAAAGCAGGGGCGATTGTGGTGGGCAAAACCAACCTTGATCAGTTTGCGACTGGACTGGTTGGAGTTCGTTCTCCGTATGGTGCAGTAAAAAATAGTTTTAATCCTGAATATATTAGTGGTGGTTCAAGCTCAGGCTCTTCGGTAGTAGTTGCTAACGGTATTGTGCCTTTTAGTTTGGGGACTGATACGGCGGGGTCAGGCCGTGTACCAGCGGGCCATAACAATATTGTAGGCCTAAAACCGACAAAGGGCTGGTTCTCTACCACAGGTTTAATTCCTGCATGTCGGACCATTGATGTCATTTCTATTTTTGCACTGCATATTGATGATGCGTGGACAGTCGCCAACTTAATGCAGGGATTTGATGAAACGGACGAATATTCACGAGTACATCCAGCCAACGTACCGACTCAATTTTCTAAACGAAAAATAGCTATTCCTGCTCAGCTTGAGTTTTATGGTGATCTTGAATCTGAAAAAGCCTTTTTAGTTGCAATTAAGCGCGTTAAAAAACTGGGCTATGAAGTTGAGAATATTGATTTCAGCGCGTTTAATGAGCTTGCCGCTGCACTGTATAACGATGCTTGGGTAGCGGAAAGAACAGTCGCCGTTGAACGCATGACAACACGTGAAAAGGCTCATCCAGTCATTGCTCAAATTATTGCACAGGCCGATAAATTTAAGGCGACAGATGCACTTCAAGCGGAATATAACCGCGCCGTTCTGGCTCGAAAAATTAATTTGGCGTTACAGCCTTTTGATGCATTGATGGTACCAACAGCACCAACCATTTATACCATTGCCGAAGTTGAAGCCGACCCATTGACTAAAAATGCACACATGGGGGCCTATACCAACTTTGTAAATTTTGCCGATCTTTCTGCATTGGCCTTACCAAATGTACTGCGTGAGGATGGTTTACCAAGCGGGGTAACCTTTATTGCACCAGCTTGGCACGATCAGGCACTCGCAAATTTTGCGCAGCTCTGGCAAGCCGAAACATTGCTAAGCTTGGGTAAATCAACCCAACATTATCAAAAAAGTCTAAATATCCAGTCGAATCATTCAGTGCAGCTTGCAGTCGTCGGAGCGCATTTAACAGGCATGCCACTTAATTTTCAGCTCACTAGTCGTAATGCCACTTTACTCAAGAAAACCCAGACTGCAGATACTTATAAGCTCTTTGCTTTAAAAAATACCACACCACCAAAACCCGGCCTGCAATGCGATGCAGCAGGTACTTCCATTGAAGTTGAAGTGTGGGATGTTTCTTTAGCAAATTTTGGAGCCATTGTGGCTGAAGTGCCTGCACCGCTTGGTATTGGGAACCTTAAATTAAAAGATGGAACATGGGTCAAAGGCTTTATCTGCGAAGCTTATGCAATTCATGATGCAATCGATATTAGCCATTTTGGAGGCTGGCGAGCCTATATACAGTCACTCAATCAAACCGCTCAAAGTATTGTTAGTAAAAATGTTGGGGAAGTTTCTATATGATTAAAAAAGCGTTTTTATCCGTATCTATTTTATCGGCAGTTGTATTGGGTGGGTGTGACAATACGGCTAAAGTGCCCGAGGCTAAACAAGATGCTCAGGCAGCCACAAATACAAAACCAATTACCATTGGTTATAGTGATTGGCCGGGCTGGGTGGCTTGGCAAGTAGCCATTGAAAAAGGTTGGTTAAAAGAAGCAGGGTTAAATGTGGAGTTTAAATGGTTTGATTATTCCGCTTCTCTCTCGGCTTTTTCGGCAAATCAGCTCGATGCTGTGTTGGTCACCAATGGCGATAACTTGGTAACCGCTTCTGGCGGTACTCAAGGCATGATGATCATGGCAACAGATTATTCTGCGGGTAATGATGTCATTATTGCCAAAGAGGGCATTAACACCATTCAAGACTTAAAAGGAAAATCGATCGGTGTTGAAAAAGGCTTGGTTGATCATCTTTTACTAGCAACAGCTTTAACCGACCATAATATTAAAGCGAATGAGGTGAAGCTAGTAAATTCAGCGACGAACCAATTACCTCAAGTGTTTAATAGCCCAGATATTTCTGCCATTGCTGTTTGGCAGCCTGTTGCAGGTCAGGCATTAAAAGCAGTGGCTGGTTCAAAAATTATCTATACCTCTAAAGACAAGCCGGGTTTAATTTATGACACCCTGACCGTCAACATGAGTCATTTAACTGCCCATCAAGAAGAATGGAAAAAAATCATTCAGGTGTGGGACAAAACAGTTAAATATATTAATGACCCTGCAACCCATGCCGATGCAGTTAAAATCATGGCGAACCGTTCAGGGGTAGATCCAAAACAATATGAGTTGATGGTCAGCGGAACGCATCTATTAGATATCAATGCCAATAAAAAAGTATTTGCTAAATCTCAAGGCTTTGACTCGATTTATGGCTCTACTTATCATGTCAATAAATTTAACGTCGAAAATGGGATTTATAAAACCGAACAAAATGTAGATGGGCTGATTTATCCAACACTGATAGAACAACTTAAATAAGCCAAATAAATAAAAAGCCCAAGTTGAACTTGGGCTTTTTAATGTCTTTCTTATTTTTCTGTACTGACTTGAGTCATACGCGGAATTTTTGGTAAATCTTGCAAAGCTGGGTCAAGCTCATCTTCTTCAGCATGAACTAGATAATCAACCCGTGAACGGAGCTGTTTAAACTCAGGTGTACTTATTAAATCGAGTGAGCGTGGACGTGGTAAATTAACTTCAATAATTTCTTTAATTTCACCTGGGTTGGCTTTGAGTGCCACAATTCGGTCTGCCAGTAAAATGGCTTCATCCATGTCATGGGTCACAAAAATAATGGTGATATCAATGTTTTGCCATAAATCCATTAAGTGTTTTTGCATTTTTTGACGAGTGTGAGGGTCGAGCGCACCAAAAGGTTCATCCATAAGTAAAATTTTAGGTTGATTGACCAAGGCTCTCGCAATTGCAACGCGCTGTTTCATGCCACCAGAAAGTTGATGTGGATACTGATTTTCATATTTTTCTAAACCAATAATGTTGATCCATTCACGGGCTTGAGCTTCTGCTGTCATTTGACTGGCGCCGCGCATTTGCGGGCCAAACATCACGTTTTCTTTTACTGTTTTCCAAGGGAAAAGGGTATAGCCCTGAAACACCATGCCACGTTCAGGGCATGGACCTGTAATGCATTCGCCGTCTACTAAAATTTCTCCGCTATGGTATGGGTCTAAACCCGCAATGACACGGCTCAGCGTCGATTTGCCGCAGCCAGAAGGACCAATCACACAAATAAATTCTCTTTTATGAATTTTTAAATCGAGCTTATTTAAAACAGTGCGTTCGGTTTGACCATGTTTAAAGACTTGGCTGAGCTGTTTAGCTTCTAAAATAACAGGACGTTCATAAATTTTTTGAAAGTATTCATGCGCGTTAAATGTTGAATCATTCATTATTTTGCTCCTACTTTCCAAGTGAACATCCGCTCACCTAACTTCATTAATACCCAATCACAGACCAGTCCAATCACCCCAATAATCAAAATAGCTGCATAGACATTGTCAAAGTTTTGATAGCGTGCCTGTTGGGTAATAAACCACGTAATACCTGAAGTCGTACCAATCAACTCTGAAACAATTAAATAGGTCCATGCCCAACCCAATAGCACACGTAGGTCACGGTAAATATCAGGTAAGGCAGCTGGAATCACCACGTGAAATAAACTTTTGAGCTTATTGGTGCCAAGCGTATAGCCGGCCTCAATTAAGCTTCGATCTACCATTCGGGTGGTATTGCCAATAATGAGAATTTGCTGAAAAAGGGTGCCAATCACAATAATTGCAATTTTAGGGGCATCATTAATTCCTAAAATTGCCACTGCAAGTGCGCCAAATGCTGGTGCAGGCAAGTAACGGAAAAACTCCACAAACGGCTCTGTTAACAGTGATATGCGCTTAGAAAAACCACATAAAATACCTAATGGAATCCCAATCAATGAAGAGATAAAAAAAGCTGAAAAAACCAGTTTAATACTGTGCCATAAACTTTGATGAAACCACGGCGAATCGGGTTGCTCTGGTGGTGTGGTAAATGCAGTGACCAAAGCTTGAGCTACTTCATGAGGAGCGGGTAAATAAATCGGATTGACCAAAATACCTTGTGGTGGTGCAGAATTTCGATTGACTGCATTTTGTGCTTCGAGATAGAACACATTTTTATCAACGCGACTTCCTACTTGTAAGTAAGAAACACTTCCCGAACTCGTGATTTGTACTTGAGGATGCCAAACAAAAGGTAAGTAACTGATTGCGCACCAAAGACATATTGGAATAACGAAAGAACAAATACTGAGAATCAGCTTGTTCTTTCGCGTAAATTCCTTTGCAACATAACCCATATTGAGAGCTCCCCATTTTGATCAGTATTACGATTTTCATAAAACGTAATATTGTTAAGCAAAATAAGTGCCATCTTTAAGGCGAGCGATATGACTTAGTTTTTAGTTTTGGAGTGGAACTAAAGTTTCATGTAAATAAACCCAATAACATTTTTCGCCTTCTACTTTAATGCAGGCTGTAGAAGTACGTACTGTCTCGGTTTCATCAGTTTGCTGATGTTCCTGATATTGCACCCAACAATAATTTTCAAATTCGTATAAAGCGGTACTCTTAATAATGTCGATTTTTAAAGAAGGCTTTTTTCCAATATTTTGACTAAATAAACTATTCACTTCGGCGAAACCAATGGAGTGACCTTGAACCGTTACCATCTTAAAATTTTGATCAAAGCTATCTAAAAGCGGGCTCAGACTTTGCTGTGCATTTTTTCCTGTAAATACATTTTCGATCAAAACGTGTAGGTCAATCACGCTTTGAATGGCTTGATCCATTTGGTTAGACATAGGTTTTCTCCTTTAAAACGGGAATGAGTGAGAGTAAGCAGAGGACTGCTGCAATTAAAAAAGTATGTTGATAGCGAAGCAAATCACTTGAGCCAGACATCGAGTTATAGATTGAAATGAGAACAACAGTACCGACACTAAATGAAACCTGTCGATTAATATTCCAGAGCACACTTCCTTGTAGTAAATCTTGACCCGTAAAGTCAATTAACGAACTAATTTGGGCAATATTGGCGCTTAAGCCGCCTCCCATACCCATCACTAAATAGGCGAATACTAAAAAGCTGATGGGGCTAGTGTTTGAAATAAAAAATAAGAAAAAGATTCCAAGGCTATGAAGGGTAATGCCAATAATAAGTAAATATTTCTTTCCTATTTTTTGATAGAGCAGGCCACCGCTGATCATTGCCACCAGCGCACCTGCTGCATAGAGCAACATGAATGAGCCAGTTTGTTTTGCGTTAAAGCCAAGGTTAACCTGTAAATTAAAAATATTGAGTAAATTAACGCCTGTAAAAATACCGGGAACAGCGTAATAGACAATAAATGCATTGCGTAAATTTTTATTTTTTAATAACTGAAGATTAAGAATGGGATGAGAGATTTTTTTCGAATGTTGAATGTAAAAAATAAGCATTCCCACCGAAATTAGCAAACTGCTTACAGCCAACGTGAGATTGTGATAATCCCCATAGAATGAAAATGAGAGTAACAAACATAACAGGCTTATATTAAAAATAACCAAGCCTTTTATGTCTGGTCTTTCACTCGACACATTCTCTGTTTTTTTAACCCATAGCCACGCTAGAAATGAGGCAAGTAAAGAAAATGGAAGGTTAGATAAGAATACCCATCGCCAATTCAATGAATCAATAATCACACCACCAAGGGCGGGTGAAAAAGCTGGAGCAATTAAGGCAATTGCCATAATCATTGTAGAAATGCGTTGGCGTTCTTGATTGGGGAATAAGGCATAGACGAGAGCTTGGCCTACGGGAATTAATAAACCTCCAGCTATACCTTGAATAAAACGCCAAAAAATTAAGCTATAAATCGATTCGCTAAATCCAATAAAGCAAATGCTTATAGAAAATAACAGCATCGAATAACACAATAACTTTTGGTTCCCAAGCTTGGTGGCTAACCATAAACTCATGGGCATGATTAAAATGAGGCCGAGAATATAGGCATTTGTTACCCAAGCGACCATGGATTGGCTGACTGAAAATGATGATGCAATATTAGGTAATGCAATTGCTGACATAAAAATGTTAATGCAATCAATAAAGAACCCAAGTAAAAACACCGTTGCTATTTTATATCGATAAGACATACCTACCTCCGTGCAGGCAGGGTAAGATTCGGCTCTTTTATTGTCGATGCAGGAGAAGTAAAATCATTGTTTAATAATTTCAAACAATCGGCTGAATTGTGCAAAAAAATCTCAAGCAAATTACTAGTTTTTTACAAGTTGTCGATTCCGGATCTTTTACTAAGGCTGCCGAAATTTTGGGACTGAGCCGATCAATGGTCAGTATTGATATAAAACAATTAGAAAAGCAGTTAAATACAAGTCTCTTAATTCGAAACACTCGTAATATTGCATTAACTGAAATAGGCCAGCATTTTTATGAGGACTTCAAACAAATCCAACTTCAGATTGATGACGCATTTGAGCGAAGCCAACATTTAGGCACAAGCATTACAGGCACTTTACGTTTTTCATCAACCAATGAATTTGGTCAACGCTTTATTTTGCCTTTACTTCCTGAGTTTTGTCGGCTTTACCCACATTTACGACTACAATATTCGTTTAATTCATCTCTCGATGATTTAGTTACTGAAAAATTAGACCTTGTTATACGGCTAGGAAATTTAAAAAACTCATCTCTAAAAACTCGAAAAATCGGAGAATATCCAATTTATCTTGTGGCTACTCCGCAATTTATACAAAACCATCCTGTAGAAAATATATCCGATTTGGCAGATGTTCCGTGGATTGGTCACACCTTATTAAATTGGCAAGATTCACAATATATTTTGCAAAATAGTTTAGGCGAGCAATATTCATTACCTTTTATTCGAAGTCAGTATGAATCAAATTCAGTAACCGCAATTCATCAAATAGCTCTTTCATCCTTAGGTATTGCGATTTGCCCAGCATGGTTAGTTGATGAAGATATTCAACAAAACCGCTTAATTAGGTTATTTCCTGATTTCTCGTTACCGTTACAAAATATTCAATTACTTTATCCTAGTACTTCTAATTTACCAGCCAAAACTCGGGCATTTATAGACTTTTTGGTAGCCCGTCTTTCTTTTAGATAAACTAAAAAATATGTAAGTTATGGACGATAAGTTATTTTATATAAATAGACAATTCTGTCTGTTTTTTATAAAATAGCGCTGATTATGACTCAGTTTTATAATAATGATGTCCAATAAAATATTTCAAATTTTAGATAGTTTAGGTTTGGTTGCACAGAATCGTGTACTTCATGTGCAATTTTCCAACCCATCATTAAACAATCAAGTCTTCTTGCAACGCATTGAAGGCGAACATACGCTCAATCAGGGCAGCGTTGCTGAGTTACTGTGTCTGTCGACGAACGCACACATCGCATTAAAGCAATTTATTGGCTGTCAGGTTGCTGTCGATCAGGTCACTGACATGGGCCAGTTCTTTAGAACGACAGGCATTATTACTGAAGCGAGCCAAGGGCAAAGTGACGGCTCACTCACTATTTATAATCTCACCTTAAAAGACCCAACTGCACTCTGGCATAAACGCCGTAATAGCCGTGTGTTTATGAACAAAAGTGTGCGGGATATTAGCGAAATTCTATTTAAAGAATGGCAGGGTAAAAGTCCGTTATTTGCCTCAAACGTAACGCTCGACACGGCTGGGTTAACTAAAGACTACGATGTGCGTCCATTTGTGATGCAGTCAAACGAAAGCGATTATGACTTCTTAACCCGACTTTGGCGTAGTGAAGGCATAAACTGGTTGGTTGATGAATCGCAGCTTTTAGTCGCTGACCCGAATGCTGCCATCCAGCCGCAAGTACTACGTTTAATTGACGATAACCAAAATTATCAGGCGCTTGAACGCCGTAGCCTACGTTACCAACGCAGCAGTGCTACAGAACAGTTCGATACCATTACTCAAGTCAAAGCTGAGCGTCGCTTACAGCCAACTTCAGTTCATGTGCAACGTTGGCAAGCCGATGCCCTTCAACAAGAAGAAGGTAGCGGTAGCGTACAAGGCACCCAGCAGCACAGCGAACACTATGACAATGCCAGCTTGAGCCTTGAAGATGCATGGCATGTTAGCCCCGCTTGGATGCAGGACCTAAAAGGCGAAGACCAAGCCACCGCTTCAGGCAATAACCAGATCGAACAGCTTAATCAGCATATCAATGCATACCATCACTTGAGTTCTAAACAGTTTATCGTTTCAGGTAACGTCCGTGATGCACAGGTGGGTTACTGGTTTGAACTCAATGACCACCCTGAACTTGAGCGCCATGACAGTGCTGATAAAGAGTTCTTAATCTTAAGCAAGCATTACTATAACCAGAATAATTTACCGAAAGAATTACAACAGCAACTTGACCGACTATTGCCAAAAGACAAGCTCAAGGTGGTCCAGTTCGACACGCAAAACCCTGAGCAGCGCCACTTTGCTGAACTGAACGTCGTTCGACGCAACATTAAAGCTGTGCCTGAATATAGTCCGCTAGAACACCGACCAGCCGCTTACCCACAGCGCGCTAGAGTGGTGGGGTTGGAAGGCGAAAGCATCCATGTTGATCAGTGGGGACGCATTAAAGTGCGCTTCCTATTTACCCGAACTGATGACCACAGTCATGACGGTGGAGCGGGAAGTAACGACAATGATACCGACTCCGCTTGGGTAGATGTACTCACCCCGTGGGCGGGTGCAGGTTATGGTGCACGCTTCTTACCACGTGTGGGTGAAATTGTTGTCATCGACTTCTTTGATGGTAACATTGACCGCCCGTTTGTGGTGGGCCGAATTCACGAAGCTGAACGTCACCCAACCCAGTTTGACCAGAAAGGGCAGCTACCTGACACTAAAAAGCTCAGTGGCATCCGTTCAGAAGAAGTTGATGGTAAGGGCTTTAACCAGCTGCGTTTTGATGACACCACAGGGCAAATCAGTGCCCAACTACAAAGCAGCCATGCAGCAAGCCAACTAAACCTCGGTAACTTAAGCCATCCAAAAGATAAAGCCGAAAGTGATGGTCGAGGTGAGGGTTTCGAGCTACGAACTGACCAGTGGGGTGCGGTAAGAGCTGGCAGTGGCTTACTCGTTAGCACCCACAAACAGGACCAAGCCCAAGGCGTACATCTAGACGCAAATGAAGCCAAACAGCAAATAGAAGGCGGTCTTAACAATGCCAAGGCACTCAGTGAAGTTGCTAAAAACCAGCAAACTGATCCATTGGAAGTTCTTGAGAACTTAAAAACCTTCATAGAGCAAATTGAAGAAAAAGATCAAGACAAAGCTGCTGCTTTTAAGCAAGCCTTGATGATATTAACTGCACCTAACAGTATTGCCATAGCCAGTAATGAAGACATTCACTTAAGCGCAGATGCTCAGTTAAGCCAAACTGCCGGAGACAGCATTAACCTAACCAGCCAAAAGAACCTGATTGCACACGCCCAAAATAAAATTAGCCTTTTTGCGGCCCAAGAGGGAGCGAGATTATATGCAGGTAAAGGTAAAGTTGAGATACAAGCGCAAGGTGACGGAGCAGATTTAATTGCCCGTAAAGCTGTTCAGATTATTTCAACAGAAGACAAAATTGAAATTAGTGCTTCTAAAGAAATTGTTATCACGGCGGGTGGATCTCAAATCAAGATTAATGGCTCGGGAATTTTCCCTGTCACTGGTGGCAAGTTTGAGGTGAAGGCTGGTCAGCATTTGTTTATGGGGGGAGGAAGTGCGAATTTTAGTTCTTCACTACCACCTCCGCCTAAACGTGGGCAGGGTGTGCTCGAGCTTTTACATGACTATTCACATGGTGAGTTTGTTAAAGGGGCGGGTTATACCGTAACTGATAATTTGGGCAAAGTCGTTAATGGAAAGCTAGACGATAAAGGTTTCGCTCGTGTTGCAGGTTTGGCAACAGGTTCAGTGAAGGTTTTATTTGATCCAGACCTGCGTAATCCTTGGGATGATGCAAGTGATTTTAAACGTAAGGCAGAGTGGCCAAATCAAAATGATGTAGAAGGAGGCATTGGTATTGCATCTGGCAGTAAAGGGTTAACCGAAACATTGAAAAATGACTTTAAAAAGTTGAGTCAACTTGCGAGCAATGTGAAATCTGTGCAGCAGAAGATTGAATCGGTTAAAAAAATCAAAGATCAAGGTGCTAAAGCATTATTACCAATGGCGATGGAACAGGTTTTAGGAGGGAGTGATGGATCTAAGTTAAGTCAATCATTTGTTAGTCAAAATAGCTTTATGCCTTCAAGTCAGCAGAGTAATCCACTCAGAAGATTGGCTCAAGCAAGCTCTGACAAAACAGCAATAACAAAAATCCAATCACCTTTTGAAACGTTTGTATAATTTGAGAAGAACATGTCACAAAATTCAGTCGTTGCCCCTTTAAATACTTTTAGTCCCAAAGATTTAACAACAAAAAAAGCAGAAGTTGATAAATGGTTTCAGGAACATACAGATGGTATTGTTACTGTTGATCGACTAGAGACAATCTGTAGAAGTGTACCTGTTTTAGGAAGCGCCTTTGCTGTTGGCGATATCATTATTGATATCATAGATATGATCAATAAAGGTATTGATAAAGTTGAAATTTTTGATTGGTTAAATTTAGGAATTGATGTGATTGGATTAGCGCCAATTCCATCTATTAGTCTGGGTATTCGTGGTGTGGCACGACCAGCATTATTTTATGTTAAGAATGAATCAGAACAAATTATCAAAGCGCAAGCAAAGAAATTAGGTAAACAAACGTTAACTTCTCAAGAAGTAAAAAAAGCTTTAAGTACCGGTTTTAAAGACAGTGCAAGTGTATTTTTAACAACTATCATTGCTGAAAAAGTAGCAGGGACTTTAGAAAAATTTGCTAAAGAAGGGCAAAGTTTACTTAATCAGGTTCTAAAAGAGGTTGGCAATTGGATTATCAAACTAACAAATGCCATTGATACTGGCTTAAAAAAACTAGTCAGTGGTTCATTAGATGGTCTTCCAAACCTTAAGCGTGCTGGACAGCAGTCTTTAGGAGTTATAAAAGGAATATTTGAACTTGATGGAACCCGTGTAGTAAACAATGCCAAATATGCTACTGAAAATGTTGCAAAGACTGTGGGGAAAGGGTATGTCAACCTAGCCAATTTAGCGGTCTCCAATGAAGCACGAGCTAAAGTTTTAGCTTTAGGTGCAAAAATAAGATCTATAGGACAAGTTGCTCAAGGAAAAGTAAATGGTTTAAGTGACCCTAATACTTTATGGACGATTGGTTGGCTATTTAGCATAATAGGAATGGTTGCTGCAAAACATCGGCAAAAGAAAGCTCAGATTAAGGCCAAAGAAACGACAAAGGCCAATGCAACTCATCCATCAGCTGCGACTGACAAATCAAATAAACAAGCTGAGGCAGGGAGTAATGCCAATCAGTGTAAAAACTGTATGGGGGGGACAGGTGGTTCAATTACCTTTGCAATGGGTACAGAGTTCTTTACTCATGTTGATGCTCAAATTGGTGGTGTAATTGAGGACAGTATTAGCCGTAGCTATGCTTCAAACTTGTATCAAATGGATGACTCTATCTTTGGTGCACGTTGGGTTACTCCATTTACTACAAAAATTTCTCGTAAATTTAAATATAGTCCAAAGAAAAAAGACCATAAAGACTATTTAAATGGGCTTGAATATATTGGTTTAGATGGCCGAGCAATCGATCTGCCTGCCCTAAAGACGGGTCAAAGTATTTACGATCCTATCGAGCAATATACTTATACAGTTTTATCAGATCAGCTGCATTTAATTGCCTACGGTGAAGACGAGAAACGCTATTATGAAAAATACGGTGAGGACTATCGTCTATCCTATATAGAACGTAAAAATGGTTTCAAAGTCGCTTTCCGTTATGATCATGTTGCTATAGATAATAAAACAATTTTATCGGACATTTTATTTAAACAGGATGATAATTTGCTGGCTCATTTAGCTTTGCAGTTAACTCCACAAGGTTTGGTTTCCGATATTTGGACAATCAAAAACGGCCAATTAGATCGTGTGTTGGCGAGTTATGATTATGATCAACAAGGTGATTTGGTTCAGGCGACAAATGAATTTGCAGCTTCTTATTATTATCAATATACCCATCATTTAATTACACGTTATACAGATCTTACTCATCGTGGGATGAACCTAAAATGGGATGGTATTTTACCTACTTCAAAAGCGATTGAAGAATGGGCAGATAACGCTAGTCGCGCTTCGAAACTTGAGTGGGATAAAGATATCCGAAAAACGACAGTGTTAGATGTTGAAGGGAATAGCACTGAACATTACTATGATATAGATGGCTATACCTACCGTATTGTTTATCCTGATAATTTCGAAGAGTGGTTCTTTCGAGATGATGCGAAAAATATAACGCTCCATATTGCTAAAGACGGTTCGAAAACTTCTTATACTTATGATGAGCGCGGTAATGTCTTGACAACAACTCAAGATGATGGTGCGACAAGTTATTTTGAATACGATGAAAAAAATCAACTCACTGGTATGGTTGATGCTGAACAGGGACGTTGGTTTAAGCAATATGATGGTTCTGGAAACCTGATCAAAGAAATTGATCCACTTAAGCATGAAACTGCTTATGCTTACAATGCCATGGGCTTAGTCACTTCCATTACAGATGCTAAAGGTGGAAGTAAGTCACTCAAATATGATGATCAAGGGAATTTAATCAGTTATACAGATTGTTCAGGTAAAGAGACCAAGTGGCAATATGATGAACGTGGTCGTGTAATAAGCATTGAAAATGCATTAAAACAAAAAGTTGAGTATTTTTATACTGAACTTACCTTAGAAAATCGTGAACCTATTATAAAGGGTTTACCTCTGAATGCTTTTGGTCAACTTGAAAAGACTAAACATGCTGATGGAACCGAAGAACACTTCATTCATGATGCTGAAGGGCGCTTACTGGCACATGTAGATCCTCAACAGAACATCACCCGCTATGAATATGATGAGGCAGGTTTAATTCTGTCTCGTACAGATGCTTTAAACCACAAATTAACATATAAATGGGATCGATTGGGACGTCTAACCCGACTAATCAATGAAAATGGTGCAAGTTATCAATTTTTTTATGACCTTGGTGGGCGCTTAATTAAAGAAATTGACTTTGATGGTAAGGAAACGGTTTACCACTACGATGAAAACTCAGGTCAACTTGCAACTAGTATTGAAGTCGCATCTGCTTATGGACAAGACCTCAAAGACCGAGCTGCACCAAAAGACCGAATTCAACAATTTATTTTTGACAGTATGGGACGTTTGGAACAGCGTACTGCGGGTTATGGTCACTATGGTTTAGAACTCGAAGAACAGCAGACTGAAGAACTTGCCTATGATTATATGGGGCGAATCATTCAAGCTAAAAATGCTCAAAGCAATTTACAATGGTTTTATGATGCGGCTGGCAATTTAGTACGGGAACACCAGCAAGACTATAAAATCAATAAAACCGCGGTGTGGAAACACCAATATGACGAAATTAATGAACGAATAAAGACTGTGCGCCCAGACGGGCAGATTATTGATTGGTTGACGTATGGTAGCGGTCATGTACAAAGTTTAATAGTGAATGGTCAAGATCTTGTTAGCTTTGAGCGTGATGATTTACACCGTGAAATTGCACGTCACTATGCCAACGGAGTGAGTCAAGAACAGCAATATGACTTGGTAGGTCGTTTGAAAAGCCAAATGATGTTGAGTGAACATGAAAATGGCTATCAAAACCAATATAAGCCACACAACAATGCATTAGAGCAGACCAGTCAATTGGTACAACGTCTTTATCAATATGACAAAACAGGTGAGCTAACGGCAATTAAAGATACACGCCGTGGCAATATTGCCTATAAGTACGATCCTGTAGGACGTTTACTTGAAGCGAGCAGTAAACTTGGAAAAGAAACGTTTAACTTTGACCCTGCCAGTAACATTATAGATTCATATCATAGTCACAAGGCTCAAAGCCATTCACAAAGTGCGGAAGAAAAAGGCTATGGTTATAACCGTTTAGTTAATAACGTAGTTAAAGAATATCTAGATCAACAGTACCAATATGACGCTTATGGACAACTTGTACGACAAAAAACGAGCCAAGGTGATTTAAACCTTGAGTGGGATATCTATGGTCGCATGGTAAAGAGTCGTAATAGTCAATACACGGCAGAATATCGCTATGATGCTTTAGGTCGTCGTATTCAAAAGCGAAGTAAACATCACCATACAGGTCAAGAACATAATATTATTTATGGATGGGATGGCGATACGCTTGCTTATGAGTCCACAGAGGAACTGACCAAACATTACATCTATGAAAAAGACAGTTTCGTACCAATGCTACAGGCTGTTTATTTAAGTCCAATAGAATTACACCAAACTCCAGATTGGTCAGATAGACCTTATAACATACACCGTGACCCGCTTTGGAAAACTGAAAAACAGGGTAAAGAATTTGATGATGTATGGTTCTATCACTGCGACCACTTAGGCACGCCACAGGAAATGACCGACCATACTGGTTCAATTATTTGGAAAGCCGAATATAAAGCATGGGGTGAGTGTAAAGCGGAGAGAGCAAAATCCAATTTCTTCGAAAATAGTGAGATTATTTCAAATAATATCCGTTTCCAAGGTCAGTATTTTGATGAAGAGACAGGGTTACATTACAATCGCTATCGATATTATTCGTCGTATGTAGGTAGGTTTGTAAGTAAAGACCCAATTGGATTGTTGGGGGGATTTAATGTTTATGAATATGCACCGAATCCTAATAATTGGATTGATCCATTAGGATTGAAAAAGCATTGTGGTACAGTTTATAGAGCATTGACAGAAAATCAAACTAAAGAAGCATTAAAAAATAAAGATCTTACTCCGAAAAGTGCAAATAACCCTCATACAATTCAAGAACATGTGGAAAATGGAAAAAATAGAACTCAATTTATATCGACTACAAAGTCGCTAGTGACGGCTCAATTTTATGCAAAAAGACATGCTGCAAAAATTGTTGCAATTAATTTATGTAAAATAGATGATTCTAAAATTACTGATATATCTGATGGGGCAAATTTGATTAATAAAGGAAAACAAAGAGCAAGAAATTGGGCAATTAAAGATCAAGAAGTGTTGATTAGAGGCTCAATTCCATCTAATGCATATCGAATTATAAACTGAGGCAATTAATTATGAAATTTGAAGAGTTTAATCAACTTATAGATAAGCTTTCGGAACAGGAAGAATATGAAAAAGTTGATGAAATATTAGATGATCAAATAGATGAAATAATAAAGTTAGATATTAAAGAAATTGAAAAATATTTAATACTTTATGCCTCATTAGCAGGAGATACTGAATCTTTAGCTAGATTTGATAAATTATTTAATAAGGCAGTAACTTTAGGGAAAATTAATCAGACTGACTTAAAAAAATATGAGGAATTATCACCAGCTAATAGATGGTTATAGCTTATATAAAATTTCAGAATAGAGCTTAGTAGTTTACTATTAAGTTCTATTTTTAGGAAATTATGAAAAGTGTTCATACATAAATAAGTCAAGCTATCTTTGTAAAGATAGAAATAATTAGCAAGAAGATGATTTTTTATTTTTTAGTAATTTATAAATTAATCAAAAAATAAATTTATATCTTTTATGGTAATTTTAATATACTTGAGTTAATGCCTAAGTTATGAGTTTACTTAAAGATATTGAAGATTTTTGTACAACATACGAGATTGATTTTTCAACAATGCCATTACATTTAACTGATGAAATTAATGAGTTTATGAGCCCTTTATGGCAGGGAACAACAGGGAAAATGAATTGGGAAATCACAAATACAGACTTTTTAAAATTGAGTTTTCCAAATGAAATTGATAATAGTGTGATAAATAAAATTGTCTCGAATTTGAAATTTAAATTATTAAATGAGGAGAGCATATATTTATATTTTTCTGGATCTGAACCAGTGATTAAGATAAATACTAACGAGTTTTTTCTGAATTTATTTAATTTTATGGATGAATTTTGTTTTCTGGATTTTATTTATTTTTTAAGTATAGATAGTTCTAAAAAAGATATAAATTTAGTGGAGTTGAGAATTTTTGAATATATATGTGGAACTATCTAATTTATTAAATTGAAATTGTGATACTTTTCATCATCCTAAAGATAAGAGCATCCATATTCTCATTGGCATGCAGCTCCAGCTATGATGGATAATGGTCAAGTTAGACTAATAATCAAGGTGCTTGGAAATATATTTCAAGTGGGCCAGTGGTTACTCATGACTAGTGATAAGGAGCGCATGAATGAAAAGAATTACAACACTTAAGATTAAACAAAGACAAAATCTGAATCTATCAAATTTTATTAAGGATACTAATTTAAAATTTAAATTTTTAGATAGTTCAGACAAGTTGTCTGTCGATGAAAGTATTGATTTTTACAATGAAATATTGTCTGTAAAAAAATCAAATCAGATATTGATAGAAGCTACAGAAACACAAGATAAGGTTTTAATAAGTAAAAAGATCATTAATTTTATTAAGAATATTTCTGATGAAGATCTTTTATTTAATGTATCTTTTAGTCAATATTAAACATTTTTAGATGATGGCGAATACTATAATATCTCGCCTTTACCTGTTTTTAAATTGAACAAGGATCAAATTTCATTTTTATTTGATTGTTATATATATAACAATCTTTATTTTCTGGCAATTATTTCTGATAATTTTAAGTTAGTGTTAGATAGTTATGCTGGAAATACAAATTCATTAGAACCTGATTTACCAACGTATGAATATTTTGAGGAAATTAAGTAAATATAAATTTAGTATATTTTAAAACTTAAAGGCACAATTTTCTTATAAATTCTCAGAAATTTGATGAAAAATTTGAATGCTTTTGGTCAACTTGAAAAGATCAAACATGCTGATGGTGCAGAACACTTCATACATGATGTTGAATGGTGTTTGCTGGCATATATAGATCCGAAACAGAGAATATCACGAGATATGAATATGATGAGGCAGGTTTAATTCTGTCTCGTACAGATGCTTTAAACCATAAATTAGAATATAAATGGGATCAGTTAGGACGTTTAGCCCGACTAATCAATGAAAATGGTGCAAGTTATCAATTTTTTTATGACCTTGGTGCGTATTTAATTAAAGAAATTGACTTTGATGGTAAAGAAACGGTTTACCACTACAATGAAAACTCAGGCCAACTTGCAACCAGCACTAAAGTCCCACCTGCTTACGGACAAGACTTCAAAGACCGAACTGCACCGAAAGACCGAATTCAAAATGAATTTCTTGGAATACTAACAACCTTTAAAAGTGAATTAATAGCGTAAGTTGTTAATTCATTTTTATATATTTATCACGGATATCATTTTCATCCACTAGTGTATTCATATGGTTAAGTTTTTCTTTACAAAATAGACAGATATTTCTGTATTTTATAAAATAATGCCAATCCTGACAAAATTTTCATAAAAAGATGTTATCTCATATACATAGAATTCTAGAAGATTTGGGTATCAGCTCGCAAAAACGCGTGCTTCATGTTCAGTTTTCTAATCCATCGTTGAATACTCAAGTCTTTTTACAAAGTATTGAAGGGCAGCATCAATTAAATGAAGGGCTGGCTGCCGATCTATTTTGTCTCTCTACTAATGCGCATATTTCATTAAAACAATTTATTGGTTGTCAGGTTGCAGTCGATCAGGTAACTGATCATGGACAATTATTCAGAACTACAGGAATTATTACAGAAGCCAGTCAGGGGCAGAGTGATGGTTCATTAACATTGTATAAACTGAGATTACAAGAGCCGACCGCGCTATGGCATAAACGCCGAAATAGCCGTGTATTTATGAATAAAAGTGTACGGGATATCACTGAAATTATATTTACAGAATGGCAGAACAAAAGCCCATTGTTTGCGTCTAGCTTAACTTTAGATTTAAAAAGTTTAACTGAAAACTACGATGTTCGACCTTTTGTTATGCAAAGTAATGAAACGGATTATGATTTTTTAACCCGACTTTGGCGTAGTGAAGGCATTAACTGGTTAATTGATGAAGCTCAGTTGTTTGTCACTAATAGCTCAGATGAGATTCAACCGCAAAAATTACGTTTAATTGATAATAATGAATCATATTTAGCTCTAAATCGAAGAAATATCCTTTATCACCGTAGTAGCGCAGTTGAACAACAAGATAGTATGACGAGCCTCGTGCCAACTCGAAACTTGCAATCTACAGCCGTGCATGTGCAACGCTGGCAGGCTGATGCCTTAAGTCAAGAAGAAGGCATGGGGAGTGTTCAGTCAAAGCATGGTCATAGTGCTAATCAGGATAATGCAAGTTTAAGTCTAGAACATGCATGGCATGTCAGTCCTGCTTGGATGCAAGACTTAAATGGACAAGATCAAGCTACTGCATCAGGCCACCAACAGCTAGAAAAACTCAATCAAAATTTATCCGATTATTATGCGTCTCAATCGAAATACTTCCGTGCACAAACCACAGTACGTGATGCGCAGGTTGGTTATTGGTTTGAACTCAATGAACATCCAGAAATAGATACACATAGCGGGTCAGACAAAGAGTTACTGATTATTGGGAAAAGTTTCTACCAGCAAAATAACTTACCAAAAGATTTGCAGCAACAAGTCAACCAGCTTATTAGTCAAAGCCAATGGCAAAACTATCAATTAGGGCTAAATAGTCAAGCAGAGCGTCAGGGTAATGAGCTTATCTTGTCACGCAGAAATATTAAAACTGTTCCTGAATATCATCCGTTAGAACACCGACCGGCAGCTTACCCACAGCGTGCTAGAGTGGTGGGGTTAGAAGGTGAAAGTATTCATGTCGACCAGTGGGGACGTATTAAAGTCCGGTTTCTGTTTACTAGAGCTGACGACCATAGCCATGGCGGTGGAGCAGGAAGTAACGACAATGACACCGACTCGGCTTGGGTAGATGTACTAACCCCATGGGCGGGTGTTGGTTATGGAGCACGCTTCTTGCCACGCGTGGGTGAGATCGTGGTCATCGACTTTTTTGATGGCAACATTGACCGTCCGTTTGTGGTGGGGCGTATTCACGAAGCCGAACGCCACCCAACCCAATTTGACCAAAAAGGCCAGTTACCCGATACCAAAAAACTAAGTGGTATCCGCTCCGAAGAGGTTGATGGCAAAGGCTTTAACCAGTTACGTTTTGATGATACTACAGGGCAAATCAGTGCCCAACTGCAAAGTAGTCATGCGATAAGCCAACTAAACTTGGGTAACTTAAGCCACCCCAAAGAAAGCGCGACAAGTGATGGTCGTGGTGAAGGTTTTGAGCTAAGAACAGATCAGTGGGGTGCGGTAAGAGCAGGCAGTGGCTTACTCATCAGTACCCATAAACAGGACCAAGCTCAAGGCGTACACCTCGATGCAAATGAAGCCAAACAACAAATTGAAGGTGGCCTCAACAATGCCAAGGTACTCAGTGAAGTTGCTAAAAACCAGCAAACTGATCCATTAGATATGCTTGAGAATATTCAGTCATTTATTGAGGCTCTTAAACACGAAGACCCAAAAAAGGCTGCTGAGTTTCAATCAGCGGTGATGGTGTTAGCATCTTCAAAAAGTATTGCTGTGAGTAGTAATGAAGATATACATCTCAGTGCAAATGGTCAGCTTACTCAAAGTGCTGGAGATAGCATTAATATCAGTACGCAAAAGAATATAGTGAGCCATGCGAGCCAAAAAATTAGTCTATTTGCAGCTCAAGAAGGAGCTCGGCTTTTTGCTGGTCAAGGTAAAGTTGAAATTCAGGCACAAGGTGATGCCTTAGATGTGATTGCTCGAAAGGGCGTGCAAATTACTTCAACCGAAGACACGGTTTATATTACTAGCCCAACTGAAATTAATCTGACAGCAAACGGATCTCAAGTTAAGCTGAATGGTTCAGGTATTTTCCCTGTTACGGGTGGTAAGCTTGAGGTGAAAGCTGGTCAACATTTGTTTATGGGGGGCGGAAAAGTAGATGTTAAAGTGCCTAAACTAAAAGAATTAAATATAATAAAAAAATATAGTAATAAATTAGATGTTTATGAAGTTTTCCCAACAAACAAATTTACAGATTTAACTATGTCTGTAAGGGGAAGTGATGGGGTTGTTGAAGAACATAAAATTGATAAATATGGAAGAAGTCCTAGAATTTCAGATGCTGAGCCAAAAGAAGTCGAAGTGTTAGTCGGTGGTGATGTTTGGAATTATTTTATTAAGAATATTGGTGGTACTAAAGATGATCCATTCTATTTTAAATTTTTAGATTATATAGGTAAGCCTATAGTTGGAATGGAATGTTATCTTTTAGATAATTCTTTAAATGTAATTAAGAAAGAAGTTACAGATGGAAATGGTGAGGTGGAATTTGTATATACAGATGAATACTTGCCAATTATGGGGGTAATGAAGTTCGATGATAATACCATCAAGCCTATATGTTATGTAAATCATCATAACTGCAGAGAATATATATTTATTAGTCCTAAAGTGAAGACTAATTTAGCTTTATTGGAGGAAGGACAAAAAGGAGAGTATTTAAGAGCTGGCTATAAAGTGAAAGAAGGTGAAAGCCTACAAAACATTGCTGATAAGTATTCCATTACTACAGATGAAATAATTTCCTTAAATACAGGAATGGAAAATATTGATGTAAACACTAAATTGGTCGAAGGGGCTTATATTAAATTACCAAATTATATTAATAGAGAGGAATGGAAAAATGGCTAATGGTAAACAAGAAAATAGTAAGAAAGGTGTGCCAGTTTATCTTTTAAAGCCTGAAAGTACCTTTGAAAGATCGAAAAATAATATTCTAAAAGATACACTTCATAATCCTAAAAAGAATCCTCTTTATATCCTTGGTCCTGTAAAGATGAGTCAGAAGGAACAAAAAAGTATCAAAGAAAGTATCCTTAATAAGTATAAAAATGCAGTTAATAAAACTCAAATAAGTGTTAAGGAATATAAAAAAGAACAAGATAAACAGAAGCAAGAAGACTATGAAAAGAAAGGTGATTTATTAACAGAAATGCAAAGTGGTCAGAAAGCTGCTGATTTATTAATGAATTCTTTAGCGGTAATTGAAGACTCCAAGGTAAGAGTTTTTGATTATGAGATTTTAAAGAAAGATTTTGCTAAAGGTCAGGCAGAATTTGATAAAAAATTTAATCGTAGTAAGCCTGCTATTGATCCTCAGAATTTAGTAAGCATACAAATTCAAAAAGCAAAACAAAAATTAGGTAGCACAGGGGCGGGATTAAAACAAGCTATAGGTAATCAATCGAAAATGTATCATCCACCCGAGCCTAATACAACTTCTCGTCAATATCAAGGAGGAGGAATTTCAAATATTAAAGTTGTTGATGTTGGAGAAGCAATTGGTCATGTAGGTAAGGCTGTTGGCACTTGGGGTACTGGAATGGATATTGCTGAAGCGGCAATTTATTTTGAGCAGAATAAACCTGCAGAAGGGACTGCTAAAGTCGCAAGTATAGGTGGATCCATGTATGGTAGTGGTGTGGCAGTTGGAATAGCAGGAAAAGTTTGCCCTAAAATGGTTAAAGGATCGAAAAGGCCAATAGGGTTAGCAGTTGCAGGATTGAGTTGTTTTGGGATCTTATGGTATGCAGGCGACAAAACAGGTGGTGATGTTGCGGAAGGGTTAATTATGGATATGACAACTATGACACCAGAAGAGAAGCAGCAATATCATAAAGAGTTACAGGAGCAATATGGTGTCGGAATGTATGAAGAACATATACTTTCAAGTGATTAACTTTAGGTTTGTGGAATAATGTGATGAAATTTCGTTTTTTATTGATTTTAAGTGTTATTTTAACCTCTGCATGTAGTGAAGGTAGTCAAAATAGTACACAAGGGACCCTAACCAAAGACTACAGAAAAGTTTCCGATTATAAGTCGAAGGAAGATTTAGAGAAAGCGGCGAAGGCGAATGATCCTGAAGCATTGTTTGTATTAGGTTCTATGTATGCGACAGGCGAAGGTGTTGAATTTAGCCAGAAGAAGGCATTCGAATTATTCGAAAAATCTGCAAAACTCGGTTCTTCTAATGCCATGTTGCAACTAGGATTAATTTATCGGAATGGTAATGATTTAATAAAAAAAGATGATTTAAAAGCCTTAAAGTGGTTTGAACAGGGGGCTAAGAAAGGTAATCCTTCAGCCATACATAATCTAGGCGTTTCATATTATAAAGGATTAGGTATAACAGAAGATAAAGCGAAAGCTTTTAAGTATTTTAGTCAATCTGCAGAATTGGGCTTATTACAATCACAGGTAATAGTTGCGGGTCTTTTATACAACGGTGAAGGTGTAACTAAAGACCACAAAAAGGCTTTTGAGTGGGCATTAAAGGCCGCGAATCAGGGGGATGTTGAGTCGCAAAACAATATTGGTTTAGCTTATGAAAATGGAAATGGGGTTGCAAAAGACCCAGTGCTTGCTAAAAAATGGTTTGAAAAAGCAGCTAATAATGGTTTTGTATTGGGGCAATATAATCTTGCTCTTAAGTATTTTGATGGTAATGGTGTAGAGCAAAATTTTTCAAAATCAATTGAGTATGCGGAAAAAGCAGCGAATGCGCAGAATAAAGCTGCTATACAATTGTTGGTTGATATTTATTCAAATGATAGAAATCCTAAATATAATCCTGAGAAAGCTAATTATTGGAAGTCTAAGCTCTAATTGAGATTGGCATAAGAATTTTTTAAGGCATGTTAGTATTAAGTATAAACATGCCTTTTTTAATGAGTTATTATCTAAATTATTAAAAATTTATAACTTGTTACTATTGGGCGCACTTTTAAATCTTGCTCGTAATGTAGGTGGAAATAAACATATTGCGCCAGATATGTAAGAAAAAAGTTTTTAGCTCTCAACAGGGTCTCAATATTGCAGCAAATTATGAACACGGCTCAGATGATTCACATATGGCCTAAAACTATTTTATAGGTTGTTGGATATTGGCGACACAACGTACTCCATACATACGGTAAGTCATTTTATTCTCTTCATTTGATTTAGGTTGAGCTTGTGCTCTTGCTATATTGAGTCCATCAGCCATCATTAAATCATCTGCACTCATTGCAGTTGTGCTACGCAAAACTTTTTGAGTTCCTGACTTAGGTCCTGTTGGGTTATCAATAGGTGAATGTTTATAATAATCTTTATCGTACCAGTCATTCATCCATTCATAATTATTGGTGACAAGATCATAAAAACCCAATGGATTTGGAGGGGTTTTACCAAGTACTGGAATATCAAGTACTGAGTCAGGATTGTTAGTGTGCCTGTAAGTATCGTACTGGTTTAATTTCCATAGATTCTTTTTAGGTTCTACTCTACCTGTATCTGTTGCAAAAACAACATATTGACCTTTATTTCGAGCAACATATTCCCATTGTGCTTCAGTAGGTAAATCCATGGGTGTACCCACTTGCTGCCCTAGCCATTGACAGTAGTCTTTGGCTTGTTGCCAATCCATTCCTGTAGCAACTTCATGAATGATTTCTGGTGCATAGAGTTGATTATAATAACTTTCAGGTTGTTCAGTTGCTTCTGTAAAAATATTAAAGTCTTCTAAAGTAGTCTTATAAGCACTCATATTAAAGCTGCTAAGCGTGACTTTATGCAGGGTTTTATTATTATCCCCTGGAGAGAAAGGCTGGTTATCAGGTTTTTCAGTATTACCCTTGGGATTTTTCACTGCCATGCTATTTGGAACCATTTTTTCTAATTCTGGAGTCACTAGTCCAAAATCACCCATCAGATAGCTACCGCCTTCAACAAAGATCATATTCTTTTTGGTTTTCTCAACCAATTGTTGAATATTTTGCTGAAGTTCTGGTGAAGGCTTTGATGGTTTATGATTTGTCTCACTAGATTTAGCGCAAGCACTTAAAGCAAGACTTGAAAATAAAACAACAGCTATATTCCGTTTCATCATTTTTGGAAATCATTAGGTTGAATATTGGTGAAAATATTTTAGTAAGAGAGGTAGAAGATATAAATAGCGGTTTAGTTGTTCAACTAAGTGAATAATCATTATGGTTTATGAAAAAATAAAAAGAACTAAGATATTTTATAATTGAAGTATAGATTGGATACCTTTTTGGTAGTCAAAAGGGGAATCTATAATTCTTTACCTTATGCTTACAAAAACAAACTTAATTTTGTTTGCTTCTAGATTTTTGATGAAAATATATTGAAAAAGCATGCTTAGGGATGGGGATGTTACTTTTTAACCTTTATTCTGGAAACTAAAGTTATTTAAAAAGTATAATAGATAGACAGATTAGTCTTGACAAATTTCATGGTTTTTTGTAGTGCAATTTTTTACTATAAGTTTTGTTGGTTTGTTCGTAACCAAATAGAAGCGCCTTGTAGTTAATATAAACTTAAATATTGTTAAGCAAATGTTTCACAAAAACTAAATGAATGATATTTAAGTTAATTTTTTATTTAGTTTTTATTTTTATTTAATTGATATAAATCAATAGGTTATTTTTAATTACAAAAAATAACAATATTGTATTTTTATAAGAATAACTTTATTAAGCTATATTTTATAACCATCTTAACTATTTACTTTTAGTTTAAGTTGATATGATTTTTATATAAAATATGTTTGTTTATATGATAAACTGCGCATAAATTTTTTGAATATAAGGTTTATAGTCTGATTTTTTAATGTTTTTTCAATATTAACTTTTCAGTAAAGCCTTGAATAAATAAGAAAACAGAGGAATGAAAGTTGTGTTGAAACGAAGTATTTTGATACTTTTTCTGACTGGAAACATTATCGGTCTATCAGGTGCTCAAGCAGCAGAACTAGAGCCTGTAAAACTTAAAAAAAGTTGTATTAAAAAGAATCCGTTAGCAGAAGGCCAAAATGATCCTGAGCTATTGAATATTTTTAAACAAGTTTGTGATAGTGATAATACGACTCAAAAAAATGATTTATTAGCTAAAGCAGCCATGCGGTTTTATCAAACTAATCAACCAATTAAGGCTTTGAATTTGGCTAGTCAATTGCAAAGTCAAAATATACGCGGTTCATTAATAACAGATGTTTTATTTTTATCTGGTGTAAGCATTGCAAATAACTCATTGCAGCAAATGCGAAGTCAGGAAATGCGTTATTTAAGCAACGATGTAACTTACCCACCCGCTAAACAGTTAATTGAAAATATTCATACTTCAATGCCTGCACCTGATACTTCAAATGTTAAGGCTGCTACAGAAGGTGGCTCAGTTGATAACGAACGAAGAAGTTATAAAAAACAAACTGTAACACGTAACAGAGTTACTACTTCCAGAACAGCAACTAAACGAGTAGCAACTCCAGCAAAAGCAACTGCGGTTAAACAAAAAACTGCCCCTGTAGCCAATGTTAATAAATCAAAAAGTTCGCCTTTTGACCCTTTAATTAAATAATCAGGAATAGAATCTTATGGCTAAGAGAGAAAGCGTACAAAAGAAGCTTCAGCGAATTCGACCTCCACGTGTTCAGCTTACATATGATGTTGAAATTGGTGATGCAAAAGAAGCGAAGGAACTACCATTTGTTGTTGGTGTGATGGGTGATTTTTCGGCAGCATCTGAGCTTGAACGTACAAAATTAAAAGATAAAAAATTCATCAATGTCGACTTAGATAATATTGATGAAGTTATGGAGTCATTGTCTCCAAGAGCAGCTTTTCAGGTAGATAATACGCTGACTGAAGAGGGCGGGAGAATTGCAGTTGATTTAACATTTAAGTCAATGGAAGATTTTCGCCCAGAAAATGTTGTTCAACAAGTTGATCCATTAAAAAAACTGGTTGAAGCACGTGAGCGTTTAACTGATTTGAGAAATAAGATTTCGAATAGTGAGCGTTTAGAAGACTTACTTGATGAAGTGCTTAAGAGTACTGATCAGATCCGTAAATTAAGTGCGGAGGCTGATCATGAATAATACTCAATCCGCTGCAATGTCACTTGTTGAAAATGAACAAGTTAATCTTTTAGACTCGATTGTTGAAGAAAGCCGTATTGCCCGAAATGAAGAAGAACATTCGCGTGCAAAAAGCTTAATCGGTGAACTTGCCAAAGAAGTAATGGCAGGAACAATTACCGTTTCTGAAAATATGACTTTATCAATTGATAAGCGTATTGCCGAAATTGATGCACTGATTTCAAATCAATTAAGTCAGATCATGCACAATGAGCAATTCCAAAAGATTGAGTCAACTTGGCGTGGTCTTTACTACTTCTGTCAAGAAACACCATCTAATCCGCTCATTAAAATACGTATGTTAAATACGACTAAAAAAGAGTTGGTAAAAGATTTCCAAGGTGCTACAGACTTTGATCAAAGCACTTTATTCAAAAAAATCTATGAAGAAGAGTATGGGTCTTTTGGTGGTGCACCATATTCAGCACTCATTGGTGATTTTGAGTTTGACCGTACGCCTTCTGATATGTATTTGCTTGAGCAAATCTCTCATGTAGCAGCAGCAGCTCACGCACCATTTGTTTCAGCTGCTAGCCCAAGCATTTTGGGTCTTGAGTCATTTACAGATATTGATCGTCCTAGAGATGTTTCAAAAATCTTCGAAACGGCTGAATATGTTCAATGGCGTTCATTCCGTGACAGTGAAGACTCTCGATATGTAGCATTAACATTGCCGCATGTGCTTGGTCGTCTTCCTTACCATCCAAAAGAAGGAACAGCTACAGACGGGTTTAACTTTGCTGAAGATGTTTCAGGTGCAAACCACAACGAATATTTGTGGATGAATGCTGCTTATGCTTTCGGTACGCGTTTAACAAATGCATTTGATATGCATGGTTGGTGTGCTGCAATTCGTGGTGTTGAAGGTGGTGGTCTAGTAGAAGGCTTGCCAGTTCATACGTTTAAAACACAAGATGGCGAAGTGGTATTCAAGTGCCCAACAGAAATTGCGATTACTGATCGCCGTGAGAAAGAATTAAGTGATTTGGGCTTTATTCCTTTAGTGCATTGTAAAAATACCGATTACGCTGCTTTCTTTGGCGCGCAATCAACTCAAAAACCTAAAAAATATGACAATGATACAGCAAATGCTAATTCTGCTTTATCAAGTCAAATTCAGTACATCATGGCCGTTTCACGTATTGCTCATTATTTAAAAGCAATGATGCGAGATAAAGTGGGTAGCTTTGCTTCTGCTGGAAATGTTGAAGCATTTTTAAATGAGTGGTTGTCACAGTATGTATTGCTGGACGACGGTGCTTCCCAAGAAGCGAAAGCTCAATACCCTCTACGTGAAGCGTCTGTAAAAGTTGTAGAAGATCCTGCTCAACCAGGTCACTACAAATCTGTGGTTTTCTTGCGACCACACTTCCAGCTGGACGAGTTGTCAGTTTCTTTACGACTTGTTACTGAGTTACCTCAGTCCTCAAATTAATAAAGGTCAGCGAAAGAATAACTTTAAATTAAAAATAGGAAAGTTCTAAATGAAAGATATATACGTTGAGTTTCGCGGTAAGTATAAAGTTGATGGCGAATCTCGTGACTCTGAGCACAAAGGCTGGTTAGAGGTTAACTCTTGGTCTCACAACATTCGTCAACCTAAATCTGCTACTTCAAGTAGTGTTGGTGGCCATACTGCTGAACGTGTTGAACATTCAGATATGCTTTTTATTAAAGACCTAGATGCAACTAGCCCGAAATTATGGGAAGCATGTTCAGCTGGTTATACATTTGATGAAGTACAAATTGATTTTTATCGTGCGAATGGCGACAAACGCATCAAGTACTTACAAATTAAATTGAAGCATGTTCTAGTTTCTAGCGTAACTCCAACAGTTAATGAAGAAGGTGTTCCAACTGAAGCGTTTGGTTTGAAATACGCAGCTGTTGAATGGACATATAACCAACAAGATATTAACGGTACTGCTAAAGGTGCTGTTACTAAGAAATGGTCACTTTCTAATAATACTGCTTCTTACGCAGCATAATTATTTAAGTGAATATTTGGTGGAGGCTGACATAAAGTTAGCCTCTGCTGTCTTTAAGCATGCTTGTTGTGAACTCGAATGAATTTAGATCGGCTTTATCCATACGGATTTCGTTCAACTCTGTTTGATCGTTTAATTCCTGAAAGTGAAGATTATGCAAAAGGTCTTTCTATTCAGCAATTAAGAGAATCAGTAGCGAAAGATTTAGAAGACTTGCTAAATAGTCGGGTCGCTAAATTGGACCACGTGGTCGATGATTATCCGCTAGTTAAAAAATCTATACTTCAGTTCGGGATTATTGATTTTGTGGGGCTTTCTACAGCCAATCCGCTAGATCGAGACAAGATTTGCCAATCAATTGAACAATCAATTGCAGCTCATGAACCCAGATTGAGGCAAATACGGGTAGAGATGTTGTTGGATGGACATAATATGGGGGCATTGTGTTTAAGCATTCAGGCTTATCTAAATATTCATCCACTGTATGAACCTGTCGTTTTTGATGCATTGCTAAAACCGACAACGCAACAATATGTAATTTCGGCGAGAACCTAAGCGTAGTGGGTGTGTTGTGATAGAAGAGCTTTTACCGTTTTACGAAAAACAACTACAAGAATTTGGTCAGCAATCTCGAGAATTTGCCCAAAAATATCCGAAAATTGCTCAGCGTTTATCGTTAAATCAAGAGCAGATTGATGATCCGCATATTGAGCGTCTCATACAGGCGTTTTCATTAATTGCTGCTCGCATTGATAAAAAACTTGCTGATAGTTATGACGTATTTACACGTTCTTTATTTGAGGTGATGTTTCCTCAATACTTGCGTCACTTTCCAGCTTGTTCGGTGGTAAGTTTCGAAGATATAAATAAAATAAAGCAGCTCACAGAAGCACATATTGTTCCTGCACAGACAGTCTTGAAGTCTCGCAGTTTTAAAGGTGTTCAGTGTGAGTTTAATACCACGCAAGAAATCAAATTACTCCCGATAAGTTTGCAAGCCCTAGAGTTCAAAAGTACACCTAGTGCACATATGCATTTGAGCCAAAATGCGACTTTAAATTTTAAATTCGAAATTTTTAATCATGCTCATTTATGTTTAATAAATGAAAAACTTCCTATTTATTTAGATGCAATTTCTAATTTTCCACTTCAAGTACTAGACAGTATTTTTAAGAAGGAAACAACTTTTGCCATAAAAACAGGGCAGAAAGTTGTAGCGTTGGATAAAAATCCATTTGAGTTAACTGGTTTTTCAGAGCAAGAAAGTCTATTACCACTCGATCAGCATACTCATCATGCGTATCGTTTGCTCATGGAGTATTTCTGTTTTCCTGAAAAATTCAATTATCTTAAGCTAGATTTAGACTTTTTAAAGAATCTATCTCTAGAAGGCAGTGATTTTGAACTCCTGATCCATTTTAAATTAAATTTAAATGATCAAGCTGTGGTTCGAAATTATTCTGAGTTGAATGTTGCTAATTTTAAATTATTTACTACACCAGTCATTAATTTATTTGAAAAATATGCTGAACCTCAAAAAATTGTACACAAGCAATTAGAATATCCATTAATTACAGATGCACATCATCCTGAGTTTTATCAAGTCTATTCAATTACTGAAATGAATATGGTGCGTGAAAAAACCAGTCATGAAGAAAGCTATGTTCCGGTGCTGCCTTTTTTTGCGATGAGCCACTATCATGCGGACACAGCACGTTTTTTCTATTCGGTAAACTATCAAAAGCTACAGCCTAATTTCGTCGAAATGGGTTATTCAATTATTTCTAAAAATTTAAATCCTTCTTCAACACGTTCAGATTTTATTAGTACAAAATTATTATGCTCAAATCGTGACTTGCCACATGAAGCATTGGGGCAGTCTAATAATATATTGAATTTAAATGATAGTAGTCTGGCCAGACGTGCCATTGTTTTAAAAAGACCGACCAAACCTTATCAATTTGGACAAAGCCAGACTGAGCAGTGGCGTGTCATTTCACACCTTTCATTAAATAGTTTGGCTTTAATGAAAGGTGATGCCGTATCTCATATTAAAGAGTTACTTGCTTTATATAACTTGCCGTTATCAAAAGAAAATTATCTAATTATTGAATCAATTAAACATCTTGAATTTTCACTTACTCACAAACTAGTAGATGGTAAACCATTCCCAATGTTTGTAAGGGGCGTGAAGGCCGAGTTGCAAATTGATTCATCTGTATTCAGAGGGCATAGCCTATACATTTTTAGCCAATTGTTAAGTCGTGTTTTTAATTTAAAGGTTCAAATTAATAGTTTTGTTGATTTGGTTGTTAAGGATTATTCATCTCAGCAGGAGTTATACCAATGCAGCCAGAACGTTGGTGGCAAGACTCTTCTATAACAGCTGAGCTGTTTACCAAGCCAAAGTCTTTTGAATTTATTCAGGCAACACGTCTATTAAGGCATGATTCTAGTCGCGCCGTTGGTTCATCTTGGAGTGATCATTTCAAGTTTGAGACATCCTTTAATTTAAATTTCCCTGCCACTGAGATTGAAAATTTAGAATTAACAGACGAGCGGATTTATATCACGAATTTAATCGTTGGTCTTACAGGTATACAAGGTGCTTTACCTTATACGTATACGAATAAGATTAAACAGGCCCCACGACAGCAAAGAGCTGAAACTAAAGAGTTTCTGAGTTTATTTAACCATAAGCTTACTGCTCAATATGTAGAGTCCAGCATTACATATAATTTGCCGATTCGATATGAGACCGAGCATAAAAATGATTATTTAGATATTCTGCATGCGTTGAATGGCTATGTACGTTCCCAACATCAGCAAACAGAGCTTGATGACTATTTTGCAGAGTTTTCTGGATTAATGCAGGGCCAGAATAATACAGTTCATGCATTAAAAACGATGCTGTCCTGTATTTTTAAGCATGAAATTACGATTAAAGAGTTTATACAAGAATCTTTTAAGTTGGCGAGTGATCAATTAACGACTTTAGGTGGAAGTCAGCCGAGCTTACTTGGCATTAATACGTTTTGTGGGGAAACCATTCAGCAAATTGATGGAAAAATTGAAATTCAGATCGGACCACTAAAGCGCCAGCAATATTTAAATTTCCTCCCAAATCAAGAGTTGAGTTTAAAATTAAAAAAAATTGTAGAAACTTGGTGTAGTCCAACTTTATCGATAGATCTTCGACTCGTATTGGATGAGTCAGAAATACAACCTATTTGTCTAACTAAGAATAACCAGAATAGTTTAGGGCAGGGTTCTTTTCTCATATCACGACAACCAAAAGTACATAGTCATGAAACTTGCTATAGCCTTATTGGAGAGAGAATATGATTAAAAAAATATTACTCTCATTTATTGCTATTTTTTCAGTGGTTAGTGGAATTATTATTTTCTACTGGCGTGACGTTCAATATAACCCTGATAAAGGTGACTTTTTCCTTTATTTCTTATTGTTGCCAGCAATTGTTACATTGGTGATCTTATCGCCTTGGTTAATTTATAGTGCCTATAAAACTTACAAAGACAAGAAAGAGCAAGCTATAGGTGAAAATAAAGATGATGCTAATCAAAAACAAACTACTGTAATTGATGCACCACTCGAACAGTTAGATTTTAATATTTACTCTGCTTTTGCCTTACATGCATTAGGTGAGAATGAATCAATTATTGAGCAGCTACAAAACTTTAAAAGCCCAGAGTTAGATGATCAACTGTTAAATTCTTACGGATTGCCTCTTTTATCTTATCGTATTAAAGACTTGGATGAAGACAATCATGAGGAGAGTGATTACTCATCTCCACGACAAGTTCGTATGATGTCATTAATACAACAACAATTAGAACAAAATATAGAAAACTTATATCTTCTTGCAGAGCATTTAAAGCGTTCAACTTTATTTTATGAGTCGCAACAATCTCGTGAATATCATATGCATCCGGCATGGGTTGATCCCGAGTCTGAATATGACGATGCTCAAATGTCTGTAGTCGAAGTTTACCGTTTAAATCGTTTAAATCTACACATCCTTCTTTCGGAGGATTTACTACATATCTGGAATGATGATCAAAGTAATGAATTAATTTTAGAGTTCTTTGCTGAGATTGGTATTGCTCCGCAAAAGGTTCATATTGAATATCATTTTTTTGGAGAGCAATTGGCTTACCAAGAGTTGATACACCTATTAAAAGGTATTCATAAAAGAGCGCATGAGATGTTCTTTTTAGTCGTCGCTGATTCGGAAATTGATCAAGATCTAGTCGATGAAAAATCTTGGATGATTAAAGATTATATTCCTGCTGAATTTGCAGCAAGCTGTTTACTCGCAGATCCTTTAGTAAAAATTCAAGAATTAGAGCCTACTAAAGCACTGAAAGTGGTTGTGGGCCAACAAGATACAGCGAAGCTTTTTAATAATTTTGAATTTAATGATTTACCTCAGCATGAGGGTGAGGAACCTTATGTGCTGATATTGTCAGATCAGACGGATATAAAAGTTTCGAAGAAATTGCAGCAACACTTTCTTAAAACACCTGTAGAACCGCATCACTATATTTATGTGAAATCTTCATTAGGGCATACCCAACATTTAGCTGATATTTATGGCTTTATGCTGAGTATGCATTTCCCTGAACATATCATTCCTTTTGTCTTTGGTGAAAATACGGTGTCAGCACATACGTTTGTGCAGCATGTCACCGAAAATTCAGAAGATGATGTGATGGTGTTGAATAACTAATTTAAACTTTGGACTTAGAACGAGAATAGAATGCATACAATTTTAGGCTACTTGTGGCAGTACATCACGAATCCTAAAGCAATTATCGCCTTGTCATTGTTCGTGGCATTGATGTCTTCATATACTTCAATTCCCCGTCATATATTCTGGGCTTTAGCGACTGCCTATGCTTTGGGTCTTATTGTTTATGGTATCTATTGGCTTATTCAACGAAGAAAACATGCGGCTCAAGGTGAAGAGTTAGCTGAAGCGATTGAAAAAGATAATCAAGCTGAGTACGGAAAAAATAAAGATAAAGAAGAGCTTCAGCTTGTTAATCAACAAATGAAAGAATCAATTCAACTGATTCGTAAATCTAAGTTGGGTGATAAAAAAGGGAATGCTGCACTCTATGAGCTTCCTTGGTATATGGTTATTGGGAACCCAGCCGCAGGTAAAAGTTCAGCTATTTATAACTCTGGTTTAAAGTTTCCTTTTGAAGAAACGCATCAGAAAATGGTATCTGCTGGGTTAAGCGGTACTCGAAATTGTGACTGGTTTTTCTCTACAGAAGGTATTTTACTCGATACAGCTGGTCGTTATTCTGTTTATAGCGAAGATCATTCTGAGTGGTTAGGTTTCTTAAATATTCTAAAAAAGAACCGTTCTAAAGCTCCGGTCAATGGTTTGATTTTAATTGTCAGTATTGCTGAGCTGATTAGTCAAAGTCCTGAAAATTCGTTAAAGCTTGCTAAAAATTTACGTGCTCGTATTCAAGATTTAACTGAGCGTTTAGAAGTCGTTGTTCCTGTCTATTTAGTCTTTTCGAAGATGGATTTGATTGCGGGTTTTACAGAATTTTTTGAGTTTTATGAAGCTCAGGAATATAACCAAGCTTGGGGTGCGACTCTTCCTTATGAACAGAGTTCCTCGCACAATGCCGTAGATTTATTCGAGAAACATTACAATATTCTTTACGATGGTTTAAAAGGAGTAAGTTCGACTCATTTAAGTCGCCGTCATTCGCAGAATATCTCTCCAAGTGTAATGACTTTCCCATTAGAATTTAAAACATTAAAACCAGCTTTAAAGAGCTTTATTGCGACACTTTTTGAAGATAATCCATATCAATTTCAACCTGTTTTCCGTGGGTTCTACTTCACTAGTGCTTTGCAGGAAGGTGTCATTGAAAGTCCAATGACGGAGCAAATTGCACAAGAATTCCAGCTTACTCAAATTGCTCAAAGTGATTTAAAAGATCATTCAAAAATTACCCCTAACCATGGTTATTTCTTAAATGGCCTATTTTCAGATGTTATTTTAAAAGATAAAGATCTTGTTAAACAGCATGTAAATGCTGGCAGAAAACGTCAGCGTTACATTGCATTTATTGGTGCTTTAGCAGGTGTTTCAATTATTCTTGGTGTCTGGGTTTGGTCATATCGCAATAACCAGCAATTGATTGGTGAAGTTCAAGCAGATTTAAATAAGGTTGTTCAATTAGAAAAATCTTCAGGCCAGCAATTATCAACCCAGTTAGAAGCTTTACTTATTCTTCAAAGACGTCTACAGCAGTTAGATGAGTTTGATGAAAATAGACCACTTAAGTTTAGTTTTGGTTTATATCAGGGCAACGAACTTCGTGAAAAATTAAAAGCGGAATATTTAAAAGGCGTTAAGCAAATTGTCTTAACACCGACACAGCAAAATATTGCTCAATATTTGCAACGCGTAAAAAATAATGAAGCAACATTAAAAGCCAATCATACGAATGTTGAGATTAAACAAACTGCTCAGTCTCAACAATATTTAGAACCTTCAGACACAAATCCTCAAGATGCTTACAATGCATTAAAAGCATATTTAATGATGAGTAATCCACAGTATATGGATGCAAGTCATTTAAGCGATCAGGTTACGCGTTTCTGGCGTTCTTGGTTAGATGCCAATAAGGGCCAAATGCCACGTGCAGATATGATTCAGGAAGCTGAACAGATCTTGTCATATGCAATGACTTTAGCAAATGACAAACAATTCCCAATTTTAGATGCGGATTCGCAAATTGTTGATCAAACACGTCAAGTGTTGCTTTCAGTTGTAAGAGGAATGCCTGCGCGTGATCGGGTTTATAACGAAATAAAAATGCGTGCTGCGGTACGTTTCCCTGCATTGACGGTAAGTCAAATTGTGGGTGACGCTAATAAAAATGTTGTATTAGGCAGTTATGCATTGCCAGGCGTATTTACTCAAAAAGCATGGAATGACTATGTAGAAAAGGCGATTGAAGAAGCCGCAGATAAGCCAACAGATAGTAAAGACTGGGTGCTAAATAGCCGTCAATCTGATGATTTAACTTTCTCAGGCAGCCCTGAACAAATTAGAAAGCAACTTACGGCACTCTATAAGCAAGAATATATTGCGGAATGGAGAAAATTCTTAAGTGGTATTCATTATGCTAAAGCTAACCAATTTGCTCAGCAAGTAAAAAATATTGATGTTTTAGGTGAGCCGCAGAACTCTCCAATTCGTACCTTAATTGAAAGAGTGGCAATCGAAACAAACTGGGATAATCCTGTTGTGCAAGCAGAGCTCGCAGCTCCACAAAAAGGATTTGTCGCGTGGTTTAAACGTAAAGTTTTAAATCATGATGATAAGACTGCTAATCAAGTGGCGACTAATGCTCAGGGCGCTATTTCTCAAGAATATCAAATGTTCTATCAGTTGGTTCGCAAACGCGATGATCAACAAGGTAAATCATTACTTGATGAATATATGACAAATTTAGCTCTAGTTCGTAGCAAGTTTAACGAGCTTAAGAATGCAGGTGAAGTTGGGCCTAATGCGATGACATTAGTCAAGCAAACCCTGAATGAGCAAACTTCTGTATTTAATCAGACACAAAAAATTGTAGATGAAAAAATGGCGGTTGGTTTCAATGAAATTGATCAGCGATTATTACAAAAATTGGTAGTTAGTCCACTTACGCAGGCTTTCGAGAGTTTAATTACACCGACGCAAGATGAAATTAATAAATTGTGGGTCATGCAAGCTTATCAACCATTTACAGCAAATCTTGCAAAGAAATATCCATTTAACTCATCAGCTTCTTTGCAAGCGACAAGCAGTGAAATTGGTCAAATTTTGGGCGAGAACGGTAGTATTTCACGCTTTGTAAAAGAAAGTCTTGATCCATTTGTGATCCGTCGTGGTTATACGTTAACGTCTAAGACATGGAAAGATTTAGGAATTAGTTTAAATCCTCAATTCGTCATGAATTTCCAAAGATATGTTACTCCAGCGAATGGTATGGCAACAGGTGAGTTGAATGCTCAAGCTCCAGCGGCACCAGCAACCAACCAATCTAACTTCCAGTTCTACCCAATTCCAAATCCACAATTGCTTTCATATACCGTTGATATTGATGGTCAGCGTATGACTTATGAAAATGGTGTGCAGCAGTGGGTTAACTTCATTTGGCCAAACCAAGGAAGCATTCCGGGTGCTCGTATTACTGCTGTGGATTTACAAGGTCAAACGCACACGATTTTTGATGAGCCAGGTGAATATGGTATTAACCGTTTAATTGATAGTGCTCAACGTAAAGAACAAAATGGCGGATTTGAAATGCTTTGGCGTAGTAAGACCGACCCATCATTAGTTGTGAAAATGAATTTCCGTTTAATCAGCAGTAATTCAGGCAGTATTGGTTCAAGCCGTGGTTATTCTGGTATGCAACTGGTTGATAAAGTCACTGCCGATAAAGCAGCTCGAGTGGTGTCTGCTCAGCAGGCACCAGCTCAAGCGGCTCCAGCAAAAACAGAAAATCCTGTTGCAGCATTCGCTCAGCCTTCTGCGGGAGTTAAACCATGACATGGAAAATAACCTCTATGCGAAAGGAGGAGCACTAATGCAAACATTAAAAACCACTCCTTTGTATTACGGCAAAAGTCCAGCACGAGGCGACTTTTTAAAAACAAAAGGTCAGAATGCTCTAATACAGTTGCTTGATCAGTGGATTACTGAAGCATTGGAATATGCGATGCAATCGGGCAGCTTTAAAGAAGCTTATAGCACGTTGCCTTCATTGGATTTCTTTATTGCAAATCCGAAAGAAAATATGTTTTTAGTAGCGAACCTACTCGCAAGTGAAGATAGTTCAGGTCGATCTTTTCCAATGGTGCTAAGCCATTTATTAGAAATTGATTTGCCGTATGATAATTTGTTATATGCACCATATAGCTATAAACATGTGCTTGTTGATTTATTTCAAAACAATCGCGCTTTAAAAGGTATTAAAGATTCAGATTTGTTACTTGGAAAATTAGGTCACTTACAAAATCAAATTCAGGTTTTAACTGAACGAGAATGTGTAGGCTTTTATGAAAATCATACAATGCACTCATTCGCTCAGTTAATGAAGTTAAGTATCTATGAGTTAGCGCAAAGTATGATTGGGCTGGGATTATTACTACAGCCAATTTTACAAAATGGAACTAGTCGATTAAATAAAGTATTAATTTTGCCTATTAATAATCCTGCTTACAGTTATGAAATAGCTGCTTTTTGGGTCAGTATTATTTGCCGCTTTTTAAAGGAGCATAATACTGAAGTACTCATAGGCTTGTTACATCGAGAGCAGCCTGTATTATTCTTCGGTTTTCAAGGTGCTGATATTTTAGCCCTTAGCGATATTTTTACTCAGAATATGGATAGTAAACATTGGGTTTCTTTAATAGAAGCTCAGTGGATTGATACTTATTTGGAGCAGAATGCTGGTTTAGCTACGCTAGAACAATCATTATGCCAACGCCAATTAAGTTTAAATCAAGGCTTAAAACTATTTAGACAGACTTTTTTGGGTGAATAATAATGAATCAACGATATCAAACTAAACTTTCACAGCTCATAAAAGGCTGTCTTATCTATGTCATAGCTAATTATGCTTTGGCTCAGCCTATTGTTGTAGAAGGTGTAGTTCCTAACGAGGCGAGTAAACAGGCTATCTTATTAAAAATGCAGTCTGTTTATGGCGCAGATCAGGTTGTAGATAAAATACAAGTTAGACCGGTAGCTGCTCCAAATGGATGGAGTGATTCTGTTACACGAGTCATTACGCCTGATCTTAAAAAAGTCTCGCAAGGTAAGTTAAGCGTAAACGGTACTCGATTTGAGTTGAGTGGAAAAATGCTGAATCCAGCAGATATTCAGCCGACCATTCAGTCTTTTCAAGGGTTAGTTCAGCCACCATATCAACTGTATTCACAGTTATCAGTCAATCAGGCTGAACAGAAAATTATTGATGATGCACTTAAAAATCGAATTATTGAGTTTGAATCTGGCAGTGCAGTGTTAACTGATGCCGGTCAAAAAATTCTAGATGAGATGGCTGTTGCTTTAAATAAAGTAGGCGGTAAAAAAGTCAAAATCGTAGGACATACAGATAGTTCCGGCGATGCGACTAAAAACTTAAAACTTAGCCAAGATCGAGCATTGGCAGTAAAAAACTATTTGATTAGTAAGAGTATTCCGGTAGACCATTTATCTGCAGAAGGTTTAGGTTCCTCTAAACCAGTCGCAGATAATACTTCTCCAGAAGGAAGAAAGAAAAACCGTCGAATTGAGTTTACCGTTCTATAAATATAAGGAGAAGAACATGGCTAGCCCTTACATTACGATTGGATGCCCAACAACAGGTGGAGGGCAAGTCATTTCTGGGAATAGTACGTTTTTAATTGATGGAATTGCAATTGCGTGTGTAGGAGACAAGGCAACTTGTCCGTTACACAAAACGGTTTCTACGATTGTATCGGGTGATCCGAATATGCTTGTTATGGGAAAATCTGGAGCGCGTGTAAATGATTCATTATCATGCGGTTGTAAATTATTACCAAAACAGAGTTTAGTTAATCAAGGATAAGGGTAGAGATATTTTTATATAGATATAAATATCTACTAGAACATATTAACGCTTGAAATGATGAGTAGTTTGTCTGATAAAGCTGAATTTTGTTAATATACAGACATTATGATTTTAAGCATTAAATTATTTAAAAATATTGAGAGTAATGATGAGTAATTTAAAAATTTTAATTACAAAACTTTCTACAGTTGCGCGAACTGCTTTAGAAAAATCGGCTAATGCTTGTGTTATTCAACAAAATTACGAAATTGAAATTGAACATTTATTTTTAGAGCTACTTAATCAATCTCTAGACAATGATTTAAAAATTTTATTAAAGAAATATAAAATTTCACCTGAAGCTTTAGCTGATGATTTAAAAGAAACAATATCTCAATTACCGAAAGGTAATAATCGAACTCCTATTTTTGCTAAATCTATTGTTCGTTTGTTTGAACAAGCATGGTTATTGGCTTCGGCTGAGCAACATCCAGTTATTCGTAGTGGTCATTTATTAGTTGCGTTATTAACAGCATCTGATTTATATCAAATTGCGACTCGTGCTTCGAGTTTATTTGATCTCTTACCAATTGATTCAATGAAACATAAGTTTCTTGAAATTTGTGAGAAGAGTGTTGAACAACAAGATGAAACAAAAACACCTTCTGGTGAAGCTGAAGCAACAGAAACGACTGTAGCGAATACCAAAACTGCTAAAACACCAGCACTTGATCAATATACGATTAATCTCACTGAAAAAGCGAAACAAGGCGGTATAGATCCAGTTATTGGGCGTGAATATGAAATTCGATTAATGCTCGATATTTTAATGCGTAGACGCCAAAATAACCCGATCTTAACTGGAGAACCTGGGGTTGGTAAAACAGCGGTGGTCGAAGGTTTAGCTTTAAAAATTGCTCAAGGTTTAGTGCCTAATGCCCTAAAAAACGTCCATTTACATGTGCTGGATATGGGGCTGTTACAGGCTGGCGCAAGTGTTAAAGGCGAGTTTGAAAATCGTTTAAAACAAGTGATTCAGGAAGTTCAAGCTTCTGCTCATCCTATTATCTTATTTATTGATGAAGCGCATACTTTAATTGGTGCAGGCGGACAAGCAGGGCAAAATGATGCTGCGAATCTTTTAAAACCGGCACTTGCACGTGGTGAGTTGCGCACGATTGCTGCAACAACATGGGCAGAATACAAACAATATTTTGAAAAAGATGCTGCATTGAGCCGACGTTTTCAGGTTGTAAAAGTAGAAGAACCAACCGAAGAAGTTGCGGTCGATATGTTGCGTGCAATGATTCCTGTGATGCAGCAGCATTTTAAATTACAAATTGATGATGAAGCGATCGTGACTGCGGTTCATTCTTCGCACCGATATATTAGTGGTCGTCAACTTCCGGATAAAGCAGTGAGTGTGCTTGATACAGCAGCAGCACGTGTGGCTTTGACTCAAAATGCACAACCGGTAAAGCTTGACCAGTTAAAGGCTCAAGAGCATAACTTAAAGCTTGAACAGCAAATTTTAGAAAATGAGCATCGTCAGATTCCAATTCATCATGAAAGATTGGAAACTTTAAAAGTTAATTTAGAATCTTTGCAAAAAGAGATTCATGAAACCCAAGAGCAGTGGCAAAAAGAATTAGAACTTGTTCATAAAATTCAGGAATTAGAAGCACAGAATCATACGAATGAATCTGAAGCTTATGATCAGATTAATCTACTGCGTAAAGATCTTGCTGAGATTCAAGGTCAGCAACCATTGGTATTTGAAAGAGTAAATTCTCAAATCATTAATGAAATTATTTCTGATTGGACCGGTATTCCTGTTGGAAAAATGGTTAATGATGAAATTAAACAAATATTAACGCTTGAAGATAAATTGGGCGAACGTGTAATGGGTCAAGATTATGCACTCACACAACTAGTTCAAGGGATTAAAACTTCAAAAGCAAAACTTGAAGATCCTAATAAGCCACAAGGTGTCTTTCTTTTGGTTGGACCAAGTGGTGTGGGGAAAACTGAAACTGCATTAACTTTGGCAAATGAATTATATGGTGGTGAGCAGCATTTAATCACAATTAATATGTCTGAATATCAGGAAGCCCATACCGTTTCTTCACTTAAAGGTGCACCTCCAGGGTATGTGGGATATGGTCAAGGCGGTGTTTTAACAGAAGCTGTTCGCCGTAATCCTTATAGTGTTGTGTTGCTTGATGAAATTGAAAAAGCACATAGTGATGTTCAGGAACTGTTCTATCAAGTATTTGATAAAGGTACTTTGGAAGATGGCGAAGGACGAGTTATTGATTTTAAAAACACCACTATTTTGTTGACTTCAAATGCTGGCTCAAGTGCCATTATGCAAGCGTGCTTAAATACGCCTGTAGAAGAATGGCCAACAGCTGAAGAGTTGATTGACCATTTAAAACCAAGTTTATACAAGCAATTCAAGCCTGCATTTTTAGGCCGAATGAGAGTGGTGCCGTATTTCCCATTGCATGATGATTTACTCGTACGAATTATTAAACACAAGCTAGGCAAGATCACAGCAAGAATTGAGAAACAATACGGTACACAAGTCCAATATTCTGATGATTTGGTAGAGCTGCTCTTAAGCCGCTGCACAGAAGTCGATAGTGGTGCTCGTAATGTTGATAATATTTTAAATTCTACGGTGTTACCTGCATTGGCTACAGAAATTTTGGTGGCTTTAGCAGAGCAAAAATTGCCAAAAATTATTATGATTGATGCTAAAGATGACGAAATTCAATATTTACTAGATCCTGTTGCAAAAGCTGCTAAAAAAAGGACGAGTAAAAAGTTGAAGTCAGAAGTTTAAAATTGAATAGAGCTAAAATTAGATGAATATTGATATTTCTGAACTCCTTGAACCCATTAGTGATAGCTTACCGTGTGGTGACGACTTTTCTTTTTCTAATGAATTTCATGAAATAAAAAAAGCGAAAACACAAGATGATTTATTGCTAGATCAAGGTGATTGGGTTGCTGAACGCAAACAGGCCGACTGGGACTTTGTATCAAATAAAACGAGTGTTTTGCTAAAAGAGAATACAAAAGATATTCGTCTATTAACTTGGCTCTTAGAAGCTTGGACTCATCTTTATGGTTTTGAAGGTATGGCTAAAGGTTTAACTTTAAGTCATACCATGTTGAATCAATACTGGCAGGAAATTCATCCTGTCATTGAAGATGATGACTTAGATCAGCGCATTGGGTTATTACAGGGTTTAATTAATCAACTTCCGATGTTGTTAAAGAAAGTTTCTTTAACCAATACAGCTCCTTATTATAATTTGCTTGATTACGATAATTTTCTATATCACGAAAATGTTCGCCGTAAACAAACTGAAGATTACGATAGTCAGTCGGGACCATCGGAGTTAGAACAATTCGATCAAGCTATTTTTAATACGTCTAAAACTTTTCAATATTCTAATTATCAAGATTTTAGTTCAGTGTTAACTGAATGGGATGTTTTAAAGCAAACTCTTGACCATTTAATGGGTCTAGATTCGCCGAGTTTTGGTGCAATTGATTCAGCATTTGAAACCATTCACAGCACATTACGCAAGATTTATAAAGCAGAAGCTTTTGGTACTGGGCTTGCGCCAATCCAAGAACAGGCTGCTGTTATTACAAGCTCATCTATGGAAAATCAAGTGCCTGTACAAGTTGTTTCAGATCAGCCTGCTTTTCAGCCTCAAGCACAAACACACTTGGCGAATCGTGAGCAAGCAATGAAAGTGTTGCAAGAAATCGCGGATTACTTTCAAGCAAACGAGCCTCATAGCCCTGTGAGTTATATGCTTCAAAAAACCATTAAATGGAGTCAAATGCCGTTACATGAATGGTTAGCCCAAGTCATTAAAGATGAGCATCCATTACAAATGGTTCAGGAAATGTTAGGTGTACAGCCTAAAAATGAATACGAATAAAGATTGGTAAAGACATATGTTTAAAGCTGAAAAAGTCCTGTGGGGCGAAGGTTTATTTTTAAGACCTCAACATTTCCAAATTCAAGATACCTATCATGAACAACGGTTGAATCATACGGTTCGGGCAGTTGTGCCTTTTTCGTATGGTATTCAGAAATTAAATTTCGATGAGGCTCAATTGAGCACACATATTCTTGCTCTAGAGTCTGTAGAGATGATCTGGCAAGACGGTGAAATTTATCAGGCACCGGCATATGATCTATTGCCTGAGCCAATTTTATTAGATGATCTTAATTTACGTGGTGAGATGCTAATCTATTTAGCATTGCCGATTTTACAAGCAAATAAGCAAAATCTAATTGATCAAAACCAAGCGCAAAAGGGCAGATATCAATCTCACCTTGTTGAAACACATGATCTATTCACTAATGCAACCGAAGCAGATATTAGTTTGTTACGCCGTCGTGCTGTTTTTAAACTATTAGATGTACATAGTAATCCTGACCATAATTTAGATGGTTTCTTATATCTTCCTATTGGAAAAGTTAAGCGTCAAACCTCAGGTGCTTTCGAAATTGATCGAAAGTTTATTCCACCAATTTTGCATGTGGATGCATCTGAAACACTCATTTCAAATTTAAAAAGAACACTGAACGTTATTAAGGCAAAAATTAAGACGATTCAAACGAATAACAGAGAAAATGAACAGAAGTTAATTGAATTCCGTTCAGGTGATATTGTTTCATTCTGGTTAGTGAATGCATTAAATACAGCTCATGCTGGTCTTAATCATTTTGTGCAATATCCACAAATTCATCCAGAGCGTTTGTTCTTTGAATTATTGCGTTTAGCAGGTTCATTATTAACTTTCTCGACGGCTTATGATGTCGATCAATTACCTGCCTATAAACATCATAATTTACAAGAAAGTTTTTCGCAGTTAGATACGATTTTGCGTGATTTACTCGATACGATTATTTCGAGTCGATACATCAGTATTGCACTTAAAGAAATCCGACCTTCATATTGGGTGGGAAGTCTTGAGACCGATAAGATTACTCGAGACACTCGACTTTATATTGCAGTATCAAGTAGCGCAATGCAGACACATGAGTTGATTCAGATCGTACCTTTACGATTCAAAATCGGTAGTACTTTAGATGTAGAGCAACGTGTGGTTGCTGCATTGCCTGCAATTCCATTGCATCACTTAATTCAAGTTCCAACTGCTATCCCTGTACGCTCTGGTGTGAGCTATTTTGAAATTGAACCACATCATGAATTATATCAGCGCATGTTAGATTCAGAGACGATTTGTATTTATGTTCCAGCTGGTTTCCAAGATATCAGTATTGAACTGATTGCGGTCATGAACGCTTAACGGTAAAGGAGAGAAAAATGTCACAATCCACGGGTGCTCCTTCTTTATTTGATGATGGGCAAATTGGAACAGGCGGGAGCAATAATAGCCAGTCTCAAGCAAAACTACAGGCAATCAATCTTATTGACTTATTGCATGATGGGTTTTATTTGGTTTTTTTGATTCGAAATCAGTATGTACCAGCAGATGCGCAGCAGTTTCGTGAAAAAATCTTAAATTTACTTAATCAATTTGAGCAACAAGCCAAAAAGTTGCAATTTTCAGCTGATGATATTCATGATTCTAAATATGCATTTTGTGCTTTGATTGATGAAACTATCGTAACGCAACAAGACGCGAGTTATTTTAATTTGCAAAATGCTTGGTTAATTAGTCCGTTGCAATTGAGCTTGTTTGGTTCTCAATTAGCTGGTTATCGCTTCTTTGAAATATTGGAGCAATTACGTAGCCGTGGAAAAGAACGTCTAGCTGCTTTAGAAGTATTTCATTACTGCCTTTTATTAGGTTTTCAGGGCAAGTACCGAATTGAGTCAACGGAAAGCCTCAACCATTTAGTATCACGAGTGGGTGATGAAATTGACTATTTGAAGGGGAAAAAGCTCGCATTTTCGCCGTTCTCGGCAATTCCCGATCAGATCCGAAATATTATTCATCGTGAAGTACCGTTCTTCTGGATTTTGATCTTTTTATTGATTTTTGCATTATTTACCTTTGCAGGGCTAAGATTTATGCTGAACAATCAAAATGATAAAGCATTATCTAATTATCAAAATGTGATTTCTGCTCCTCAAGAGCAAGCACATATTACAATTTATTTACCTTGATGATGGTACGAAATGGCTCAGGAAAAACCAACTTCTATTCGAGTTTTACAGTCGAATAAAAAAAAGCCGAAATCACCAATACTTTATATTGTCATTGGTGTTATTGCCGGGGTGTTTGTAAGCATCTCGCTATTCCTGTTCTTGTCTCAACCGTATTCGTCAGAATCAGCAGCAATTGAGAGTAAATCAACAGAAGAACAGACTTTAAATCAAGAAACGATTCATTCTTCTGATGAACAAAATCAGGTTGCTGTAAGTCAAGACAATGAAACAGATTCAATGAGCCGTGATGGCTTTGAACAACCTAAAGATAATGAATTAAGTAGTATCTTTAAACCTGTTCCGCATAAGGCCGCTACTACTAATGAACAGCGAGTTTCTCCATTTGATGAACAGCTCACGGGTGAAAAGAAAGTTCAGCCTGTACCTCAACTACAAACAGGGACGATACCTAAAGCGACCCAACCGAAAGTTCAGCCTGCTCAACAAAAAACAGTGAGTAAGCCGCAACAAGTAGCGCAGACTAAACCTGTTGTTGAGAATAAAGCTCCAGCCGAGCCAGAAGCTGAGGTTGAACCACCTAAGGCATCGGTAGATATTAAAATTACACGAAGTCCTTTTGCCGTGAATTAATGAACTGATGATGATTTTTCTCATTTTCTTTTGCTTTACATGCTTGGCAATTGGTTTAGCGTTTTTAATGTCTTATGAGCTAAGGAGTAGAAGCAAAGATTTTGTTTTGTCATTACTGCCACAAGGTCGTAAACAGCTTAATCAAGTTAGACAATTTGCTCAAACAATGAATCAGGCAGCTGCTCCTGAAAAGCTACAATCCCATTGGCATTTACAGCAGTGGTGGATTGTCATTGCAGGCTTTTTCTTGTTTGCCAGTATTTTAGTGTTTGCTTTCACCAGACCTATTAGCTCAACTCGAATTGAAGCTGAATATCTCAAAAAAACAGATCCTCAAATTTATGCACTTTTGAATGGTGAAATATTATCGCCACCGCCAGAAGTGGATGAAAGCCTAATTGAAGCCGCGATTGTAGAGGCCACACAATTAGAGCAACAATATTCCTCTCAAAATAGTGGCGCTATTAATTCTTCACCTATTGATAATGCGAGTTTCGATGGGCGAGCTATTTTAGATACCAGTCTAGTAGATCGTAAATGGAGCAAAATGAACCCACGTTATAAGCAGCGTTTACTCATGGTCTTCAAAATCATGAAAGAACAATATGGTTATGAGTTGGTTTTATTAGAAGGTTATCGTAGTCCTACTCGTCAGAATATGCTGGCGGGTAATCCGAATACGACCAGAGCAAAAGGGTATCAGAGTTACCATCAATTTGGTTTGGCGGCGGATGTAGCCTTTAAGCGAAATGGGAAAGTGGTTATTTCTGAAAGAGACCCGTGGGCTATGCAAGGTTATCGTTTATATGGACAAGTTGCTGAATCGGTTGGTCTTACGTGGGGCGGACGTTGGAAATCTATCCAAGATTATGGCCATACTGAATTCCGTATGCCGGGATTAAGAAAAACTCAAGAAATGGCAGAAAAACTCATTGCTGAAAGTTTGAATGATATAAATTAAAAAGAGAGAAATATGTTTACAGAACCTAAAATACAGGACATTAAAATTGATTCAGTGATTAGCCAATTGAGCTTTATATGACTTCATTTTTTAAACGTTTGGCTCTATTTAATCAAGGCTTAGGAAAGATTAGTCCATTTGCAAAAGGTGTGGATGGAACTTTACAGGCTATTGAACATTTGGGTTATGTACAGATTGATACCATATCGGTCGTTGAGCGCGCTCATCACCATATATTATGGAGTCGAGTGCCTGATTATGATCTAAGTCATTTAAATAATTTGGTTCGAGAGCGTCAGATTTTTGAATATTGGTATCACGCGGCGTCTTATCTGCCAATGAAAGACTACCGTTATGCACTGCCTGCCATGATGTCTGTCAGGAAAGGGGAAAGCCGTTATTTCAATAGAGGTGATCAACATCTCATGAATGAAATTTTAGCCCGCGTTCGTGCAGAAGGTAGAATTCGACTACGAGATATTGATAAGAATAATAAAAAGAATTTGGGTGGTTGGTGGAATACAGGACCAGGCCGCCGTGCTTTTGAGCAGTTATATATGCAGGGTGACCTGATGATCTGTGAGCGTAACGGTATTGAAAAAGTCTATGATTTGACCGAACGCTGCTTACCTGAAAATATTGATTTAAGTCTGCCTAGGCTTCATGAATATGCGCAGTATTTATTTAATACAACGCTTCGAGCACATGGCGCATTCACTTGGAAGCAATTGGTTCACTTAAAGGGAAAAGATTTAAAAGAAACTATGCGTGTTGTGCTGAAGGAACAAATTGACGCAGGTGTAGTGTCAGCGATTAAACTTGACGATGGGCAAACTCTATATGTCGATGTAGCTGCAATAGAACAAAAAGTGAATACTGATTTTGGATTAAAAATACTTTCGCCTTTTGATAACTCGCTGATTCATCGTGACCGCTTAACATCTTTATTTGAATTTGATTATCGGATTGAATGCTATGTGCCAGCGGCCAAACGGGTATTTGGTTATTTTTGCTTACCTATTCTTTATCAAGATGAGCTAGTGGGTCGCATAGATTGCAAAGCACATCGGATCGTAAAAGAGTTAGAAGTCATTAGTCTACATCTCGAAAAAACAATCAAAGATAAAGAGCTTTTCTTTTTTGAATTAGAGCAAGAGATCAAGCGCTTTGCAGAGTTTAATCAATGCACCATCATTAATGACAAAGTCATAAAGCTCATTCGCTAAGGTGTAAGCAGGGAACTATGTGGGTTTTAAATAAAATATATTTAAGATAAAACACCAAAAGAATTAAAGCTTTTGGTGTTTGTAATTGGTTTAGATTAAAGACATACGATATTCAATTATTCCTGGTTTTTGTGCAATCCAGTCATAGAGTTTTTGAGCCGTATGATTGGTTTCTTGAGTGTGCCAATATAAACGGTCACAGTTGTGTTCGATTGCTTGCCTCTGTACATATTCAATGAGTTGCTTACCAATGTGTTGCCCACGGACTTCAGGTGAAACAAAAAGGTCTTCTAAATAACAATAATTATTCTCTGCCCACGTTGAACGATGAATAACATAATGCACAATTCCTAAAACTTGCTCGCCTTGTTTGGCAACAGCACAATAAACGGGTTCATTTTCATCGAAAAAGCGTTCCCAAGTCACTTTGGTGACATGAAGGGGTAAATTTACCTGATAGAAATTTTGATAAGCAAGCCAATATTTTTCCCATTGTGAATAGTCCTGCTGCTGAACAGGGACAATCTGAATATCTTGATTTTGCATAATAATTACACTCTGTTTTAAAGTTCTAGAAAATTGAAAACAAGAGTGTAGTTTTGATAGTGGTATTTTTATAAGATACACTTTTGATATTTTCTACAGTACCAGTTTGTTATGGCAACTTCGATTTCTGCATCTTTTCCACATTTGATTTTGCCAAAGGGCCAGATTAAAGATGGACTATATTCTGCTTTGCGTGATGCTATTTTAGATGGAAGACTTAGTGCTGGAACAAAATTACCCTCAAGTCGTGCCCTAGCAGAGATGATGTCGATTTCACGAAACTCTGTGTTAGCTGCGCTTGAGCGGTTACTCGATGAAGGATACTTATTTACCAAACCAAGTTCTGGTACCTATGTTGCTGAGGTTGTGCCAGATCAGTTAATACATATCCAAGAAAATTCAAAAAAAACTATGCTAACCAATCACCATTCCTTAAATATTAATCCGAATTTTGAAGGTTTATTAACTTCATGGCGAGAACAGTCATGGTCAAGTCAAAAGAAAAAAATGTTCCATGTGGGAGTGGGCTGTATTGATTTATTTCCTCATCAGCTTTGGGGAAAGTTATTAAGTCAAGCTTGGCGACAATCTTATTATCAACTGGGCCAATTTCACGACTCGCAGGGCTATTTACCATTGCGTCAGGCAATCTGTGAGTATGTCCGTTCCACCCGAGGCCTGAACTGCAATGAACAGCAAATCATTATTGTAAATGGGACGCAGCAGGCAATTCATTTAGCTGGCTACGCTTTACTTCAAGCAAATGATGAGGTGTGCCTAGATGAACCAGGCTACGACGCAGCTTTTAATATTTTTAGAAGTTTTGGTGCTCAGGTAAATTTGATAGAGAGTGATGAGGAGGGAATGCGAATCTCTGACATTACAGATCATTATTTCAAAAGCAAACTTGTTTATACCGCACCTTCACATCAGTTTCCTGTAGGGGGAACTTTAAGTCTAGCTCGCCGTTTTGCGTTACTCGATTGGGCATCTCAACAAGGGAAATGGATTTTTGAAGACGATTATAATAGTGAGTTTCGCTATGGCACACACCCCATTCAAGCTCTACAGGGTTTAGATCAGCAGCAAAGAGTCATTTACTCTGGCACTTTTACCAAAATGATGTTTCCTGAGTTTCGGTTAGGGTTCATGGTTGTGCCCGAAGCATTGATCGAAACCTTTAGTGCGGCCAAATATTATACGGATGTTCGAAGTTCTTATTTAGAACAGGTGGCTTTGTCTCTATTTATACAAAAAGGCCACTATGCTCGGCACGTACGTAAAATTAGAAAAGCATGCCATGAGCGTCAACAAGCATTGATTAAAGCTATTGATGAGCATCTTTCAGATGTGCTCGACGTTCAACCAACCGATTCAGGTATCCATGCAGTGTGCTGGTTAAAAGGCACGTGGACAGAGCAAGAATTTATTGATCAGTGTTCAGCCCTAAACTTGGCTGTTCAGCCGTTATCAAGATATTGTCAGACACCAAACAAGAAGGCCGCTGTACTGATTGGCTATGCGGCCCACACACCTAATGAAATTATTGAAAACATTCAAAAAATTGCACAATATTTAAAAGCTAAATAATAGCCTAAGTTATGCTATTTACATAAATTTAATCATTATTCAAATACTTAAATACGAATTTTTATGGTGATCAATTGGTTATATGAAAATAGAAATGTTATTAAAATTTTTAAAAATTAATTTTAATTAATATTGTTTTAAGCTAGCACAATTAATCTAACTACATCAAAGCTTATTTAGTACACCTTTTAGCCACATTCTCCAGATGTGGCTCTTTTTTTATAAAAAATAAACGTTGCTAAGAACAAATTAATTAATTTTTTAAGAGAAGTAAAAATTAATCTTCTTCCATGGCATTACTGTAAAACTTAACACCTAGTTTAATACGATCACGTCCATTACCCATACGCCAGCGGTTAGTATCTCGTAAAGAATATACACAGCCACAATATTCTTGCTGATAAAATTCTTCTCTTTTACTGATTTCAATCATACGGCTTGAGCCACCATTTTTACGCCAGTTATAGTCCCAGTACTGAATTTCAGGATAGTGAGCAGCAGCGCGAATTCCGCAGTCATTGATTTGCGCCATATTTTTCCAACGAGAAATTCCTAGCGAACTACTGATGAGACTAAAGCCGTGTTCATGTGCGTAAAGGGCAGTTCGTTCAAATCTCATATCGAAACACATGGTACAACGAATGCCGCGTTCAGGTTCATCTTCCATCCCTTTTGCTCGAGCAAACCAGTTGTCAGTGTCATAGTCTGCATCGATAAATGGAATATTATGCTTTTCTGCAAAACGAATATTTTCTTCTTTGCGGATTAAATATTCTTTTACTGGATGAATATTAGGATTATAAAAAAATATTGAAAATTTAATTTCTGAGTCGATTAATGCTTCCATAACTTCTCCTGAACAAGGAGCGCAACAAGAGTGAAGTAATAATTGATCGTGTCCAGAAGGGAGTTCTAATTTTAAACGTTGAGTTGACATAATAAAAAAATTAAATTGTAATGCCATTAATTATATATTTAATATTTGTATAATGTGAAATGAATTATTTTCAATTTTACTGTGAAATTAATTTAATATTTTAAGGAGAATCTATTGTTATATTTAAGGTTAAATTGAATGTAAATAATTAAATAAATGTCATGTTATATATTGATGTTAGATTTATAATTAAATTTAAAGTTATTGCTAAATATACTATATAATTAAATAAATTATGGATGGGTTTTATATATTCAAAAATAATAAACCTTAAATATTTTTTGATAAGTGATTGATGTATCTGAATATAATTTTAAGTTTTTATTGTGATATGTGTCACAAATAAACCTTATTTTTTCATTTAAAATATTTCTTTAGATTTGTATCTTTAATAAATCTATACTATAAAATTCAGTGTGTTTTTTAATTTAAGCGTGTGATAATTTGAGATATGGAAGATTGGCAATGTAAGTATTGTAATGGTTACATTATGGTTAATCATTCAAAGATCGGTGTAGGAGAAAAAGTTTACTTTTTGGTATATAAATTTGACGCAAAGAATGAAAGGAAAAAATTATATAAAAAGGGAGTTGTAGTTGCCCGTTACGATAATATATTACACATTGAGTCACGTAAAAAAACTTATAAGATCGAGCAGATAAAAGTCTATCCATTAGGTGCACCCATGCCTTTCGTTTACAACATGTTTTGGATTTGTGGATGTCCGTTTACTCTACAAAACTAGTTTCTTAAATTTAAATGACAGCAAGTTATTTTATAGATTGAATTAATAATCACATCCATTTTTGTCATCAACTTTTACAGATAAGACCTATACCTTGGGGAGAGTGGTTCATAGCGTATAAGAAAATCTCTGTTATTTATTTGACAAAATAAAAGCGCTCTCTTATAAACCTCAAGTAAAGTTAAGGTCAATCATGATGAGTGAAAATAAAAAAGCTGACTCTAGTCGAGTTTTGACTGTGGGTGAAGTTGCAAAAAGGAGTGGTGTTCCTGTTTCGACCCTACATTTTTATGAAGCGAAAGGGCTTATAAAAAGTATAAGAACAAATGGTAATCAGCGTCGGTATCCCTTAATTATTTTAAGATATATTGCGATTATTAAAGTCGCTCAAAGAGTGGGTATTCCTTTAAATGAAATTAAAGAGGCTTTAAGTCAGTATCCTGTGGGTAGCAAATTAACAGCCAAGCAATGGAAAGATCTATCAAGTCATTGGCGAGAAAATCTGGATGATCGAATTCAAAAATTAACTCGCTTAAGAGATGAAATGGACTGGTGCATTGGCTGCGGCTGTTTATCATTAGAGCAATGTCCATTAAGAAATCCTGAAGATATTTTAGGACAAGATGGATCGGGGCCACGAATTTTAGAAAGACCTGAATAGAATATTTCAACAATAGCTTTTAATTGGGAATATCTTAATTTCCAATAAATTAAATTTATTTTGCTAGAACATTCAAGTGAGTTTTTTATTGTAAAGAAGTGACATGAAATATGAAATTTTTTGATATCTTTAGTTTTTTTAGTAAGAAGCAAAAAATTATGAAAAAAATTCTCTTTCTTGGCTTGGCACTTGTTTCATTAACGGCTTGCTCGTCTGTACAACATAAAGATCCGACTCCACCAAAAATTGGTTCACCAAATCCAGCTAGTCAATATTGTGTTGAACAAGGTGGAAAATTAGAAATTAGAAATGAAGCAAATGGTCAGGTCGGCTATTGTCATTTACCAAATGGCCAAGTCGTAGAAGAATGGAAATTATTCCGTGACAATCAAGCGAACTGTGTAGCAGAAGAAGCTCAAAAATTAGTGGGACAATCAGGTCTTACTGATGATCAAATTAAACAAAAGACTCAATCAGAAATTGTGCGTAAAGTTGCTCCGGGTCAACCAATGACCATGGATTATCGTACAAACCGAGTTACAGTCACTATCGATCCAGCTTCTAAAAAAATTACGAACGCAACTTGTGGCTAACTTTTAATTAAAAGTTAATAGACCGAATTTTGAAATAAAAAAGCCTGCTGAAATGCGGGCTTTTTTGCGACTTTAATTTTGGGAATAGTGAATGACTGGATATTCTTTTTGTTGAGGCAGTTGTTGTAAAGCCTTGTTAATGTTGATTAGAAAAATATCAACTTTATCTTGGCTTGAATTGTTGGTGTTGTACGAAGCTCTTTCTTGATAGTTAATTCCGCATCCAATAATTTTCATATTTGCAGGGTTAAAACTCCAGTCATTTTTATTTTTGATCGAGATATCTAAATCACTATCACACTCTTTCCAGAGTTTTAAAAATTGATTGGAATATATAGCAGGAACTTCTTGGGCTCGGTAGGCGGTAAATCCCTGCATTTCAGAATTGGCAAATTGAAGCAGATGATTTGTGGGCATTCCTCCCCAAAGAATAGCAGTATCTTTTGGTAGTTTTATCGAGGTTATATTTTCTTCTTTAAGTGGAGCAGTTTGTTCATTTTTCTGTTTTGACTTTTGAGATTTATAAACCAGTTTTGTTCCAACTGGAACAGTTACACCTTTGACCTGAGTTATTTGAGTTGTATAGAAATAAGGCGAATCATCACGGTTACAACCTGTTGGGTTATAACAGCCAATACAGCCACTCAAGAGTAGAGCTGGAAAACTTAAAATACTCAATTTTAATATATGATTCATTTTTCTTCTCTTTCATTATTTCTATAAATTTAATATATCAGGCTTTATATCAATAATAAAAAAAGCCTCTAGCGGACTAGAGGCTGAAAAACATCAGATGCAAGAACAGGTGAATTATGCATCTGAGTTAAGTAGGTTGTATCAAACCATGTAAAACACTTTACCAGCAAAAATGAATAAAAATAGAGAGGTGCGACTAATGGCTAATATTTGTGGTTTTTTATTTATACAAATTGGCGTGCTTATTTAAAGACTATTTCCAGAACATCTATTAGGGGAATAAAAGCTCTACAATTTATGTCTTTGATTAAACCGATCGATGTTGATTGTTCAACCGTTGTCTTTTTGCGCTGCTAGCCAATAGTTATTCGTGATTTGTACTCGGCTTAATGATAATTTTAGAGTTATCCGAAAGGACACAATAACGACGAACATACGAATAATAATGATTGAAGGTAGGACCCCGTGTTTATAAGTGTATTTGATCTTTTTAAAATTGGTGTAGGCCCATCTAGCTCCCATACAGTTGGGCCAATGCGAGCAGCATGTAGTTTTGTGGACGATTTAGTTAAGCAAAATGATCTACAAACGACGTTTCGAGTTCAAATTAAGTTATATGGTTCGCTTGCAGCAACTGGTGTTGGTCATGCGACAGATAAGGCTATTCTTTTAGGATTAATGGGTTTCGATCCTGAACATATCGATACTCAAGTAAGTACAAGTTTGATTGAAGATGTTCTTGAAAATAAAAAGATCCAGCTCGATCAGCAAAAGAGTATTTCTTTTGACTATAAGTGTGATTTGCTTTTTTTAGATGAATCTTTGCCTCATCACCCAAATGCAATGGAACTGATTGCTTATAACGAGGCGAAAGAAATTTTATATACTGAAACGTATTACTCGATTGGTGGTGGTTTTATTGTTAGCCAAAGGCAATTAACACAAACCCAGTCTGAGACTGGTGAAATTAAGGTTCCATATCCATTTCATAGTGCGGCTGAACTTTTAAGCTTATGTAAAACTCATCATTTATCAATAAGTCAGTTAATGCTTGAAAATGAGAAAAGCTGGCGTAGTGAAAGTGAGATTCGCGCCAAGATTATGCAAATCTGGAAGGTGATGCAGCAGTGTATTCATAATGGGCTAATCAATGATGGAATATTACCGGGTGGATTAAACGTAAAACGTCGGGCTAAAAAAATTCACGATAAATTATTAAATAAGAAAAATTCAAATCTGATAGTGACGACTTTCCATGCCATGGAATGGGTCAATTTATTTGCCTTAGCCGTAAATGAAGAAAATGCTGCTGGCGGTCGAGTAGTGACAGCTCCCACAAATGGTGCGGCAGGGATTATTCCGGCAGTTTTATATTACTACGTGACTTTTTCTAAAGATTTTTCAGAAGACAAAGTTGTTCGCTTTTTTCTAAGTGCAGCAGCAGTCGGCATTTTATGTAAACTCAATGCCTCTATTTCTGGTGCAGAAGTGGGATGTCAGGGTGAAGTGGGCTCAGCGTGTGCGATGGCTTCGGCTGGTTTAGCTGAGATTTTAGGTGCATCACCTGAACAAGTGGAGCATGCGGCTGAAATCGGACTTGAGCATAATTTGGGTTTAACGTGTGACCCGATTGGTGGCTTGGTTCAGGTTCCTTGCATTGAGCGAAATGCAATTGCTGCTGTAAAAGCAATTAATGCGGCACAAATGGCACTTCATGATGAGGGAGAGCATTTTGTGACGCTCGATAAAGTTATTCAGACGATGAAGGAAACAGGCAGAGATATGTCTGAGAAATATAAAGAGACTTCAAAAGGTGGCCTCGCTGTTAATGCAATTGAGTGCTAAAAAAGTGAGATGGGGACGAAGTGCCCCTTATTGGGTGTACAAGTGCTGCATCGCAGTTTTGAGGAAGCACGTTGTCAGCTTAATGTGAAAGGCAAACATATGAAGTAGTAAAAAATCGCGCATTATGAGGTGGTGATAACAGACGGTTTTGGCAATAGGATCGCTTTATTTACATCTATGTGTTACAGGCTTGCACCGTGATATGCGGTTCAATAGTAATTAGCAGTTATCAAAGTTTACGGAAACTGAATATACCTATATAAAGTCAAAAAGGAGCTAGATGCTCCTTTTTGATGATTGTGTTGTTATCACAAAATAGGAGTTTTGGTAGCTGTGTCTATACCAAACTTCTTGAAAAGATCCCTTAGCGGTAAGTTGCGATACTGGTTTGAGGCAATTTGTGAAAAATCAAACCATTGCTCAGATGTGAATTGATTTATATCAGAGCAAGGTGGCTAGGCCTTTTGAACCAAAAAAGTATTAATTTCTTTTATCATTGTGTCGATTTCAGACATGTTTTTAAACCTAAAAATGATACGAATATTTATTATAAGCCATCTCAAAAAGTTCATTTTTTTAATATTCCCATACTTTTTTAGTCATTTTATTCTAAAATTTAAAGTTGGACTAAAAAAGTATCCATTATTCTCAATAGTTATGCTAAAAATAGTCACTGTATTTTTAATACATCATTAATAGCTTAAAAAATAAAGTCGGAAAAGATACTGTATTAAGCTGAATAAAACTTATATAAGGGGAGAAATGCCTTGCTACAAAATTGGAATGATATCCAAGATCAAAATTGGGATAATTTACTTTTAGGTAATGGGTTTAGTACAAATATTTGGAATAAATATTCATATAGATCGCTATACGAATATTCAACTACCAATGCAATTGAACCATTACTAACTGAAAATGTTAAAAAAATTTTTACAGAATTAACAACTATCAACTTCGAAGAGGTTTTAAAGGCATTAGCATTTGCAATATTAGTTAAAAATGCAATTGGTGAAGAAACTGATGAACTTTTAGGGCTATATAAAAATGTACAGGATAACCTTTTTAATACTGTATATGCTGTCCATGTTAAATATGAAGAGTTAAAAATTCAAAAAATTGGAGAGGAACTCAAATATTTTAAGAAAATATTTACTACTTGCTATGACCTAATTCCATATTGGTCATCTTTTAACACCTTACCTTCTACAGATATTTGTGACTTCTTTTGGAGTGCAAACTCTTCTTTTGATCCAGAAAATACTGAACTTTATGGAAATAAGTCTGCATTCTACTATTTGCATGGAGCTTTACATTTAAAACAAGATCTACATGGAAAAGTTTCAAAGCTGTTAACAACTGCTAAATGCTTACCAAATAAATCAGATTTTGATTACGCTGGTAATAGTACAAAATTACCTTTGTATATTTCAGAAGGTAAAAGTGAATATAAATTGAAGAAAATCCAGTCAAATAGTTATTTAACTTTTTGCTATCATAGTTTTTCAAAAATGTCAGGTAGTCTTCTTGTTTTAGGACATTCTTTGGATGAAAATTATGATAATCATTTAGTAGAAGCAATTATAAATAATGAGAAATTAACTAAGGTTGCTATTTCAATCTACTCAGGTTTATCAGAAGCTGAAAAAGAACGTTTAAGGTTAAAGCTTCGCGCTAATTTAGTTAGAGAAGGGTTGGAATTGTACTTTTTTGAATCAGAAACTCATCCTTTAATTAATGAAAATGTTAAGGTGGAAGTAGAAACTGAAACTGTGTAGAAATTTTAAATTTTAGAAAATCTCTTCTACCTAATATTTTCCCCCAAAAAACAGTCTTTCTAGGCTGTTTTTATTTACCCCTCTATAATGCCCCACTTAACAATAACTCCCTCATTATTTAGCCTTACTTTTTTAATGATTTAATTTAAATCAAATGGCATTTTGCGTGCTTGACTGCAAAATGGTTGGGCACTATTCTTTGCCTGCTGGCCTACATTGCCAGACGGTCGTCGCGGACCGTGATGAAAGATCACATCAGAGTTATTCCGTCTGAGGGATAGTCTTATGTGAAAACTCCTCGTCTCCTCCCGTAGCGGTAGGACGGGAGAGGGACACCTTCGGGTGTGCTGGTTTATCTTTCCCAGTCCGCGAACCCTTTCTCGTTCTGCCACCATAATTTTAATGTCGGCAGAACTCCCAATAAAAAGGAGTTGGCTTTGCACATCCATTATTTCTTGGCTCTCGATGCCAAAAGCTATAACGACACAGCTTAAAATTTAAAGCAGCTTGAATGCCTTAAGGTTTTCAGGCTTTAAGTCTTTTTTATTTAAAACTTATCAATAACGAACTTGAGATGTGCTACGCACAGTCTTTACGGCTTTGCTGTGCCTTTTTTCTCCCAAAAAAGTATCTCATTTAGAAACAACAAGAATTTATAACGGTAAAACGATGTCAAATTTAGTTCTCCCAACACGTGCTATACAAGTCATTAATACGTCGATTTATTTATTTCACCATCATGGCTTTCATACGGTTGGGGTCGACAGAATCGTGAAAGAGTCAAAGATTCCAAAAGCGACTTTTTATAACTACTTTCACTCTAAAGAGCGATTTATTGAAATCTGTTTGATTGTGCAAAAAGAACGTTTAAAAGAAAAAGTGGTTTCAATTGCTGAATACACCAGCCACACAAGCGCTAGAGATAAACTTAAGGCACTTTATCTTTTTCATACTGATTTAGAGGGGCTTTACTATCTATTATTTAAAGCCATTTTTGAGATAAAACTGACTTATTCAAAAGCCTATCAAGTCGCAATTAAATATCGAACATGGCTAATCAATGAAATCTATAGCCAGCTTAGAGTACTTAAAACTGATGCAACTTTTCAGGATGCAAAACTATTTTTATATATGATTGAAGGCGCAATTATTCAGCTTTTAAGCTTAGATGGGGCAGATGATCGGGAAAAGGTGATGGATTGTTTTTTGCGTAGTTTAGGTAGTTAATGTAATTTGAAGCCTCAGGATGCGCTAGACAATTGATAAAATTAAAAGCCAATTTGTCACCATATCTACGGATGTGTTTTTTTTATGTTTTTAACACATTTACTTTATTACTTAATCAGACAAATGCGAGGTTGATAACAAAAAATATTAGACCGGTCGTCTATAGATCTATATAGTGAGGCCTCACTTTGTTGACCTTCTAGTTTAAAAGAGAAAATTAATGTCTATTATTCTTCATCATTTAAATGCTTCACGCTCATTTCGCATTCTGTGGTTACTTGAAGAAATTAATCAACCTTATGAATTAAAAAGTTATTTCCGAGATAAAACTACAAATCTTGCACCTCAAGAATTAAAAAATATTCATCCTTTAGGAAAATCACCTGTGATTGAGCTAGATGGAAAAGTAATTGCAGAATCAGGCGCCATTGTAGAAATTTTGATTGAAAAGTTTGCTCCTCAACTTATGCCCGCGAAAGATTCAGACAGTTATCTTGATTATTTACAATGGATTCATTTTTCAGAAAGTTCGGCTATGGTTCCATATTTATTAAATATTTTTAATTCGATTGAGTTAAAAAATGGCACTCAATTAAAGTTCTTGGATCAATATGCGCATGCTGAGTTGGATAAAGTATTTTCATATTTAGATCAACAATTAGTAGGCAAAAAATTCTTAGTAGGCAATTGCTTAACGGGTGCAGATTTTATGATTGGTTTCGTAGTCTATGGTCTAATTAATTCTTTAAATATTCGATCAAAATATCTTAATATTGAACAATATGTAAAAAGTCTAGAAAGCTTAGAAAGCTGGCAAAAAGCCATGTCTATAGAACAAAATCTTCATCAACAGACCAATGCCTAAAATTGCTGTAAGTAATTTTTTCAATATTGTTTAGCTGCTCAATTGGGTCGTATTCGTTCTTTCATGAGTTCTGGCAAACCAGCGAGTTAAAGACTTCGCCATTTAAAATTATGAGTTGAAACTCTTGTACCTCGAATGAGATAACAAGAGTTTCTATGTCTATTTAAATAACATTTCTAAGTTCATTTGCCGTGTTACGTAGCAATGGCAAAATTTGCTGAACCAAATAATCTTCTTGTACACGGTTAGTTTGAGACATGCAGTTAAGTGCTGCCACGGCTTGACCTTGTGCATTAAAAACGGGTACGGCAATCGCAATCACACCAAGCTCATGTTCTTCTTTAGAAAGACAATAATCCGATAATGAAATGCCCTTAAGCACCTCAAAAAACTTTGACTCATCTACAACGGTAAATGGGGTTAAGCGTTTTAAACCGTAAGTTTTTACCCATGTGTGTTGAGCCTCTTCAGACAATGCTGCAAGCAATACTTTACCCGTAGAAGTTGCATGGGCAGGGAGTCGGTTTCCTAAATGCATGCCGTAAGGACTTACACGCAAATTATCTTGCTGCGGTAAATAACTACGGGCAATCGGTACGACTTCATTATCGTCCAGAACTACAATCGAAAAAGTGAGAGAAGTCTGCGCACACAAAAGATTTAAAAATGATTGAGCAACTTTAGGCAAATGTGCAGAGCTTAAATAAGAACTCGAAAAGCGTAGTACGCGATGGGTGAGCCAAAAGTAATGTTCATCTGTTTCTAAATAGCCTAAGTATTTTAAAGTTTTTAGATAACGCCTTGCCGCTGTACGACTAATACCGGTTCGTTCGGCCACTTGAGTCACATTGAGCCGTTGCCGATCTGTTCCAAAAGCTTCGAGTAAAGCTAAGCCTTTTGCTAACCCTGCAATGTAGTCTTCTTGACGAATTTTCTCATGCGAGTTTGGGTGCTCTAAAAAAGCATCGAGAGAAGGCATCCTTTCATTCCTGTTATTTTGGTTGTTTCTGTCCGCTATTCGGACAAACTAAATGATAAACGGTTATTTTCGTCTTGGATACATAGTGCACAAAACTTAAAGCCAGTAATTTAAAAGTCAGGATGAAACAAGGATGAAGTTATGGATATTTTAAAGACACAGGTTGCAATTATTGGTTCTGGACCAGCAGGGTTATTGCTTGGGCAACTTCTATATAAAGCTGGAATCGACCATATTATTGTTGAGCAACGTAGTGCTGAATATGTGGCTTCACGGATTCGTGCAGGAATTTTAGAACAAGTCTCGGTCGACTTACTTAAACAAGCAGGCGTTGACCAAAATTTAAAAGACAAAGGATTACCGCATTCAGGCATTGAAATCTTAACCAATGGTGTAAAACATCGGGTTGATTTGGCTGCACTAACAGGTGGAAAACAAGTGACCGTATATGGTCAGACTGAAGTGACTAAAGACCTGATGACTGCGCGTGAAGCAGAGAAGCTGACTTCATTTTATGAAGCTCAAAATGTACAGATTAAAGATTTCTACACTGCGCCCAAAGTTGAGTTTGAGTACCAAGGTAAAGCTTTTCAAATTGAGTGTGACTTCATTGCAGGTTGTGATGGCTACCATGGTGTCTGCCGTGCCAGCGTACCCGAAGATAAAATTAAGACCTTTGAAAAAGTTTATCCGTTTGGCTGGTTAGGGGTGTTGGCAGATGTTCCACCTGTGGCGGATGAATTAATTTACGTACAGTCAGAACGTGGATTTGCTTTATGCAGTATGCGTTCTGAAACGCGTAGCCGTTATTATTTACAAGTCCCTTTAACAGATCACGTAGAAGACTGGTCGGATGAAAAGTTTTGGGATGAGTTAAAAAACCGCCTAGATCCTGAAAGCCGTGAAAAGCTAGTGACTGGGGCCTCTATTGAAAAAAGTATTGCACCGTTACGCAGTTTTGTGACTGAGCCAATGCGCTTTGGAAAACTATTTTTAGCAGGTGATGCTGCGCATATTGTTCCACCAACAGGAGCAAAAGGCCTCAATCTCGCGGCTTCCGATATTGCTTATTTATCAAGTGCGCTTGTTGAATATTATGCCGAAGGTTCAGAACAAGGTATTGATGAATATTCTGAGAAATGCCTACAACGTGTATGGAAAGCTGAGCGTTTTTCTTGGTGGATGACTCATTTATTACATCGCTTTGAAACTGAAAGTGAGTTTGATCATAAGATTAAACAAGCCGAACTAAGTTATGTGCTCGGGTCAATTGCAGGTAGAACAACATTGGCTGAAAACTATGTCGGTTTGCCTTATGAGATTAAGCAGATTGATAGTTTTAAGCACGCAAGTTGATTTTCTAAGTAATGAGGGAACCTGCTTTAACGCGGGTTCTTTTATTTTAAAACGATTAAAAATACCAAGTACATCTTCATCTTTTTAAGCTTAGCTCCCTTGAGAGCTAAGCTTACCTAAAAAATTAAAATGAAGAGTAATAAACTCTACATATGTGGAAATAAGGAATAACTTTGAGTAGTAAATACCTTATTTCCGGCTAACGATTTAAAACACATGTTTCGATCGTTAGCACCATCAACCAGATAGGCATATGACCTATGTGATAGATCTCTTTACGACTTTTGTGGGTCATATAATTTTTCTTTAATGAATAGGGCGGGGATCACACCACAAATCAGGTAGGCAGCGCCCATTACAACAAAACCTAAACCAATAGAACCACCAGATGCTAAGAAGCCAATTGTGGCAGGTGCAAGTGCTGCTCCAAGACGACCAACATTATAAGCGCCGCCAATGGCTGTACCACGGATGGCTGTCGCAAAACTTTCAGTCATATAGGTTGCATTTACGCCGTAAGGAATACCGTATAGGAAACCGAAGGTAACGAGTAAATATAAAATATTGCTTGGAGAGTTATAAAAAACAATAAGTGGTAAGAAAATAGCAGTACCAATCGCACCAAAGGCATAGGTAAAACGACGACCTAGTTTATCTGCCATCATGCCGGCAAGGACTTTACCTAAAATCATGGCGGTATAAGTACCGACCATATAGGCAGTCATTTCTTTAAACTTCATACCTAACTCACTTTCTAGGTAAGAAGGCATCCAGTTGTTTACCCCATAATAACCAAACTGTAAGAAACCTGCGGTTAATGCCCAAAGGATAAACATATTACGGTTCTGTTTATCTTGAAAAATAAGCTTAAATGCCGAAGTTTTCGATGCGTTTTGAGCCGCAACAGGTTGTTGTAAACGGGATTGTTGCCATGCTAAAGGTTCTGGTACAAAAATATGCATTAAAACGGCAATAATGACGGGAATAATCGCAACGTAAAACAGCATGCGCCAGCCATGATCTGGAATAATCCAACCTGCAAGTAATGTTGCAACAATATATCCAACCGTCCAACCCGCTTGTAAAGTTCCGAGTACGGTTGTGCGGTAACGTGTCGGGACATATTCGGCCATCAATGTATTACACGCAATGTAGAGCGAGCCAAGTCCAAGTGATGCAAAAAATCTTAAAATACCAAATTGAAGAAAGCTCTGAGTAAAACCTAAGCCACAGGTGAGGAGTGAGAAAATTAAAATAGAAATAACAACAATGCGGACGCGACCAAATTTATCGCATGCCCAACCGCCAAAAATTCCACCAACAGCCATACCTGCTAAAGTAAAACTACCGAGCATACCGGCTTGTACCGAACTTAATCCGAAATCTGCCTTAATACTATTTAAGCTATAAGACAGCAGCATCAAATCTGCACCATCAACCAATAGCGCTAGAAATGCAAAAATAAATGCAATTTTCCAAGTATGAGGCTGTATACGTGAAAGACTTTCTTTGTAATTTGTAGCCATAATCCATTACCTACATTTGATTGAAAGCACTTCAAGTCGTTTGAAAGTGCTCAAAATTGATTAAGACGCAGCGCGAATCATGTTTCGGGCAATAATCACTTGTTGAATTTGAGTGGTCCCTTCATAGAGGCGGAACAAACGAACATCTCGATAAAAACGTTCAATTGCATATTCACTGATGTAACCTGCACCGCCATGAATTTGTACGCAGCGATCAGCGACTCGACCACACATTTCGGTCGCAAACATTTTTGCGCAGGAAGCTTCAGTGCTGACGTTTTGTCCTGCATCACGTAGGCGTGCGGCGTCTAACACCATGCATCTGGCTGCATAAATCTCGGCTTTGGAGTCAGCAAGCATGGCTTGAATAAGTTGGAATTCGGCAATGGGTTGCCCAAATTGCTTACGTTCGATGGCGTACTTTAAAGAATCATCTAGCATTCTTGTCGCGGCCCCAACACTTAACGCCGCGATATGCAAACGACCTTTATCCAGCACTTTCATGGCGGTTTTAAAACCAACGCCTTCAACTCCACCAATGAGTGCTGAAGCAGGAATACGACAATTTTCAAAAATCACATCACAAGTGTGAGCGCCTTTTTGCCCCATTTTTTTATCGCGTTTGCCCAGAGAAATACCTGGGGTTTGGCTGTCGACAATAAAAGCAGAAATACCACCAGCACCTTTAATATTAGAACTTGTGCGCGCCATTACTGTAAATACGCCAGCATGAGGGGCATTGGTAATAAAGCGTTTGGTGCCATTTAAAATATAAAAGTCGCCATCTTTTACTGCACTAGTCTTTAAAGATGCAGCATCAGAACCAGCATCGGGTTCAGTTAAGCAAAAAGAACTGATTACTTCACCGCGAGCTAAACGTGGCAAGAAAAATGATTTTTGAGTTTCGCTACCGTCAATAATGAGACCACTTGAACCAATGCCATTATTGGTACCAATAAGCGAACGAAAAGCAGGAGAGGTCCGTCCTAATTCAAAAGCAACATAGACTTCTTCTTCCATTGTAAGTCCAAGGCCTTCGTACTCTTCTGGAATGGTTAAACCGAATAAGCCCAGCGCTTTCATTTGATCAATAATATCTTGAGGAATCTCATCCGTTTCAGCGACTTCATTCTCATGAGGAATTAATACACCGTCAACAAATTGTCGAATCATATCAACAAGTTGATTTAGTGTTTCCTGATCTCGAATCATAGTCTCGTCCTTTTACTACATGCTAAGAACATCAATGTGATGTTCGTAAAATCATCAATATTTGAAGCGATAGTAATCAAAGGATGAACGCAAAACAATATATTTTGAAAATTAATTTCGCAATGCGATATGTTATTATTGATTTACAATAAGCTAATTTATTGATTTATTTAAGCTATATTTTCTTATAAAAATTCATCATTTTTAGTGGAAAATTAAAGTTTGATTTTTAAAATGAGGTGTGTATATTAAAAATATATATCGCTATGCGAAATTTTAAATGGATAAATTTTCCTATAGGAAATGAATCACCAGATAGAGTGGAATGAAGATGGGTGCTTTAAATGGAATTCGGGTGCTTGACTTAAGTCGGGTATTGGCTGGGCCTTGGTGTGGACAGACGCTGGCCGATTTAGGTGCAGAGGTCATCAAAATTGAAAGACCCAAAGTCGGTGACGATACTCGTTCGTGGGGACCACCTTGGATGAAGGATGACTCTGGGTTTGATACTCAAGAAGCTGCTTATTATCAGTCTACAAACCGCAATAAACTATCGGTTGCCATCGATATTGCCAGCCCAGATGGTCAAGAATTGATTAAAGCTTTAATTCAAGACACAGATGTGGTGATTGAGAACTATAAAGCGGGTTCTTTGAAAAAATATGGTTTGGATTACGAGTCTTTATCTGCAATTAACCCGAAATTGGTGTATTGCTCGATTACAGGTTTTGGTCAAAATGGCCCAAGAGCTGAAGAACCTGGTTACGACTTTATTATTCAGGGAATGGGCGGACTGATGTCAGTCACAGGTGAGCGTGATGATTTACCGGGCGGTGGTCCACAAAAAGTAGGGGTGGCTTTTTCTGATTTAGCTACAGGACTTTATTCTACGATAGCCATTCAAGCTGCTTTACTTAACCGTCATGTGACGGGTTTAGGACAATACATTGACATGGCTTTGCTTGATGTCCAAATTGCGACTATGGCAAATCAGGGAATGAATTATCTTTCATCGGGTAATATCCCTAAGCGTTATGGCAATGCACATGCCAATATTGTGCCTTACCAAGTATTTAAAGCTTCTGACCGTGATTTTATTATTGCATGTGGAAATGACACTCAGTTTATTCAGCTCTGTAGAAGTATTGGCTTACCCGATTTACCCAATGATGCGCGTTTTGCCCGAAATGCAGACCGAATTAAACATCGTGATGAAATTATCAAAACTTTATCAAACCATTTCTTAACTAAAACTGCAGATGAATGGGTAGATGCGATTTATGCTGCTAAAGTTCCAGTAGGTGTAATCAATAACTTGGAACAAGCTTTTCAAGAGCCACAAGTGATTGCCCGAGAAATGTTGGTCGAGATGAATCACCCGCAACGTGAAAAATTGAAGGTAATTGGTTCGCCAATCAAACTTTCAAGAACCCCTGTTGAGTACAAAACAGCTCCTCCTTTATTGGGTGAACATACACAAGTGGTTTTAGGTCGAATCGTTTCTCTGGAAAAATTAGATGAGCTTAAGCAAAAAGGCGTGATTGCGTAAGCTGGCTTAAAAGCGGAAGGTTAAAATTAGAAAATAAAATATTTAGCCTTTCGCTTGAAGGGTTTAAATCAAGTTATATTTTAGATGCAGACTAGGACGTTTGCTTTTTTGCTATTTATAGAAAAAATAGATTATAATTTTCGCAGTGCGAAACAAAATATGGATTGGTATAGATATGAATGATGCAGTAGATGCAGAGCAAACAGAAAAATTATTAGCGCCTTTAAGACATGAATTATTACATCCGATTCAAGACATGCAGGATGAAAATGATCGCCAATTTATTACTGCATTAGCCCGGGGTTTAGAGCTATTACGTTGTTTTACCCCAAAACATCAGCATTTAGGAAACCAAGAACTCGCACAAATGACGGGTCTACCTAAGCCAACCATTACTCGTCTAACGCACACTTTGTCTCGTTTGGGTTATATCAAACAAGTCCCTAATTCGAGCAAATTTCAACTTTCAGTTGGGGTTCTTGCTTTTGGTTATTCGATGCTTTCTAACGTGTCGATTCGTTCTATTGCTCATCCATATATGAAAAATCTGGCAGACTATGCTGGCGCTGCGGTTGCAATGGCAACACGTGATCGACTCAATATGATTTATCTTGACGTGGTACAAGGTAAAGGAAATATGACCATGCGCCGTCAGGTTGGAACTTATTTACCCATTCATTTAAGTTCGATGGGACGTGCATGTTTAGCTGCAATGCCTGAAGATGAAAGAGAGTTTTTGCTTGATGCGATTCGTACTAAGCACAAAGAAGACTGGATCAAAATTAATCGTGATTTAGACAAAGCTTTTAAAGACTACCAAGATTTTGGATATTGTTTTTCAATTGGCGAATGGCATAAAGATGTAAACTCAGTTGCAGTTCCACTAATTCATGAACAACATGGTTTACTGGTGTTTAACTGTGGCGGTCCAAGCTTTATTATGAACCGAGAAAAACTTGAAGAAGATATTGCACCACGTCTCTTACATATGGTGAATAACATTCGTACTGAGATTAGTTAACTGTACTGAATTAAAAAATCAAAAAGGCCAGCAAAAATATTGATTGCTGGCCTTTTTTATAAGTTGTATTTCAAATGATGTGCTTATGAAAATTCGGTTTTCTTTTTTCTTTGAAGGCGCTTAGGGCCTCTTTAAATTCTGCACCTTGCAAACAATGAGAAAAAATAGTCGACTCATGATCAATACGATTTAATAGATCATCAATAGGCATATCTCTTAATAATTTTTTGCTGAGCTGTAAAGCTTGAATTGGTTTATTTGCGAGTTTGGTTGCCGTATCTTCAACAAATTGATCAAGCTCGTTTTCTTCGCATACGTTATTTACTAAACCATAATTTTTAGCTTGTTGCGCCGAAAATTTCTCGCCGAGTAAAATAATTTCAGAAGCTCGAGCGAAACCTAATAATCTCGGTAAGATATAACTAGAACCTGCTTCAGGCACAAGTCCGAGGTTCACAAAAGGAAACTGAAAAATAGAATTTTGACTTGCATATACGAGGTCACAATGTAAAAGCATGGTGCTGCCAATGCCAATTGCCACACCATTTACTTTAGCAATAATCGGCTTTGGAAACGTTGCTAAGCTTTTTAGAAACACAATTGAAGAGGGTGGTTCGATACTGGTTGTATTACGCGTTTCAAATGCATTTACGTCATTGCCACTGGTAAATGCAGACCCTTCGCCTGTGAGTATAACAACATGAACTTCTTGATTGGTTGCTGCCTCATCTAATGCCTGACTGAGTGCAGAATACATTTCATAGTTAATGGCATTCTTTTTGGTGGGATTGCTCATCGTTAGTGTGAGTATATTTTTATCTAAATGTTGCTTAATCACACCTATTGTCAATTTATTTTGACTCTTATCATCCTGCTGCATCATTTATTCCTTTTTGTTTAACTGTTTGAAAAATATTTGCTTTATTGTTGATTCAAACCAAATATTCTTAGACAGATTTGAAATTAAAACTTTAAATTAATAAGATGATCCTATCGAAAACAAATTCCATTATCAATTAATTTGTTTTATATTGTGGTATAAAATTTTGTATTGCGAAATTTTAAGCTTTATGCGTTTAGAAATGTTTACAGGATTTATTGGTAATAAAGTACCTAGACATGCTAAGGAAATCAGAAGCTAGGTATATAAAAAGTGAGTGGAAATAATATGAAGACTAAAATTACAGAATTATTTGAAATCGAGCACCCGATTATTCAAGGCGGTATGCATTATGTCGGTTTTGCGGAGCTTGCTGCTGCGGTTTCAAATGCAGGTGGATTAGGCATTATTACTGGCCTGACGCAAAGAACACCTGAAAATCTAGCAAAAGAAATTGCGCGCTGTCGAGAAATGACTGATAAACCTTTTGGCGTAAATTTAACTTTCTTGCCTACCGTAAATACACCAGATTATCCGGGTTTTGTAGAAGCAATTATTAAGGGCGGAGTGAAAGTTGTAGAAACAGCGGGTCGTAATCCTGAACAGGTCATGCCTTATTTAAAGGCTGCTGGAATTAAAGTTATTCATAAATGTACATCTGTTCGACATAGCCTAAAAGCCCAGCAAATTGGATGCGATGCCGTTTCTGTAGATGGTTTTGAGTGTGGTGGGCACCCTGGTGAAGATGATGTACCGAATATGATTCTATTGCCTTTAGCAGCCGATGCATTAGAAATTCCATTTGTTGCTTCAGGCGGGATGGCGGATGGACGCTCACTCGCGGCAGCTTTAGCCATGGGGGCAGATGGAATTAATATGGGAACACGTTTTATTGCAACTCAAGAAGCCCCAGTACATGCAAATGTGAAACAGGCGATTTTGAATGCAACTGAAAGAGATACCCGTTTAATTATGCGAGCTTTACGCAATACCGAGCGCGTGCTGAATAATGTGGCCGTCGAAAAAATTGTAGCGAAAGAAAAAGCGCTTGGCGACAACATTAAATTTGAAGATATTATTGAAGAGGTTGCAGGGGTTTATCCTAAAGTCATGATAGATGGCGATGTAAATGCCGGAGCATGGTCATGTGGGTTAGTTGCAAGTTTAATTCATGATATTCCGACCTGTGATGAATTGGTCAGCCGTATTGTCAAAGATGCAGAAGATATTATTCGTGGACGTTTATTGGGGCTTTTATAAAATTTAACTTTAGCTCATAACGTTTATTACGAAATTATTCAAAGTTATTCGTTTAAGATCAGTACAAGCTTGCTAGTTGTGCTGATCTTTTGCGTCGGCGATACAATAATAAAGACACAATACGGCAAAAATTAAGCCTAAAATACAGACACCTGTCCAACCAAAATGTTTCCAAGCGTAGCTTCCAGCTGTGGTGCCTAAAGCTCCACCTGCAAAATAACCAGTCATATAAATCGCATTAAAACGCGAACGTAATTCTTGATTGAGCTTAAATACAATACTTTGATTGGTGACATGAACTGCGGAAAGTGAGGCGTATAGAATGAGTAAGGCAATAATATAAAAAATGAAATGATAGGGTAAAAGTGAAAAAAGAATCCAACTTAGAATAAGCCCCACGCCGCAATAAATTGAAATTTTAAGGATATACCCTTGGTCAATAAATTTGCCTGAAAAATTGGCAACGAAAGTTCCTAAAATGCCAACAAAACCGAAAAGACCAATCGTAAAGTCACTAAAAAAATAGGGAGCGGGGGCCAATAGTAATGACATGGTGGTAAAGGTTAGGCTCACGCAAGCAAATGTAAAACCACCAATATAAGTTCTGGTTCTTAAACGTCGATTTTGGACAAAAATCTGTGGAAGTGAGCGGATGGTTTTTGCATAGTTTTCAGATTTGGTGGGTGGGAACAATCCAATACTACGGTGCAAAATAATGGCGATGACCAGTAATAAAAAACCACTGACCAGATAAATCACATTCCATGCAAAAAGCGTAGACATTAATCCTGATAGGGAGCGAGCGAGTAAAACCCCCATCATGAGACCACTTAGTAAAAAACCAACAACACGACCACTTTGTTGAATGGGAACCAGACTTGCGGCAAGAGGTAGTAGAAGCTGGGCTGAACTGGAAAATAGACCGGTAATGATTGTACCTAGTAAGAGCAGATAAATATTATGTGAAAAACCACTAATAATTAATCCACTTGCAGCCAGTAACATAAAGGTGAAGAGCAGTTTACGCTTTTCTAAAATGTCTCCTAGTGGCATTAAAAAGAGTAAGCCACAAGCATAGGTAATCTGGGCTAAAGTAGGCACCCATGCTATGGTGGTTTCGGTTAAATTTAAGCTTAAACTAATCGAATGAATGAGTGGTTGGCTAAAATAATTTCCGCCTGTACAGATGCCTGCTGCAATAGCCATTAAAATAATGGTTGGGGTATAGAGTGCGTTTTTCATCATGCCTATTGTCATAATGAAAGAGGAACTTTAACCATCACAACCATTACTTTTCTAAGTACGGTTGTTAGTGCGTTTCATTCAAAGCATCTTGAATATTGTGCACCATATGGATTAAACGTGGTCCAATTTCACCTTCAAGTTTTTCCGGATTTAAATGGAAACTTGGCGCACCACAGTTAAAGACATAAAGACCGTGTTTAGAGCTGACTAAAGGTACAGCGACCGAGTTCACTTCTTTATGCCATTCACCTAAAGACAAACAATATCCGTAATCTTGATAATCTCGGAAAGCTCGTTCTAAAGAGCGTTTGATGGCAGGCCAGTTTTCAGCGTTCTTTTGTTTAAGCGCATCAAGTAAAAAATTACGTTCACGTTCAGGGGTCGCCGCTAAGCATGCTCTTCCCATTGAGCTACTATGAAGTGGCAAAGTTGAACCAATTGGACGACGCATATTTAGTGCAGTTTCAATTTGTACCACATCGATATACACCATATTTAATCGGTCACGTGTTGCCATTGCCACAGGGGCTTGCACATGTTGACTCATCTCTTCCATATATTGATGAGCAATAGTACGGATAGAAATATTCGACAATGCTGCATATCCTAAAGATAAAACACCAATGTCTAGGGTATATTTGGTCGAATTAGGCAATTGTTTTAAATAACCTAATGACACAAGGGTATTGGTAATACGTGCAATAGTCGGTTTAGGTAAACCTGTCATTTTTGCGAGTTCTTGATTTCCAAGTACTTGATTATTTGCAGAAAAGCAGCGTAAAAGTTCTAAGCCACGCGCTAAGGAAGCGATAAATTGAGGGTTATTTTCCCGATGAATATGTGAAATAGGATCTAGGCGTATCTCATCAAAATTTATTGGTTGTTCAGTTTTTGAATTCTGAGACATTCGATCCTCAAATATAATAAAGCAAAGTTTTGCTATTATATTTCGCTCTGCAAAATAAATCCATTCATCACTGCGCTGTTGTGATGAATGGATATCTGGTTTGGTAATTATGAAACGTTTTCAATCACCATAGCGAGGCCTTGACCCACACCAATACATAGGCTTACGACAGCATATTTCTTTTTACGACGAATGAGTTCGCGTGCCACAGTTAAAGCAAGACGGGCACCAGAAGCACCAAGTGGATGACCAATAGCAATCGCACCGCCATTTGGATTTACGCGAGAGTCATTAAAATCAACATTTAAGCCTTTTAAGCAAGACAACACTTGTGAGGCAAAAGCTTCATTAATTTCAATAATATCCATGTCATCTAAAGTCAGCCCTGCACGTGCAACTGCCTTTTTAATGGCTTCGATAGGGCCAGCCCCCATAATACGGGGTTCAATACCCGCTGCTGCTGCTGACAATATTTTTGCCATAGGCTTTAAGCCATATTTTTGACCTGCAGCTTCTGAACCAATCAAGAGTGCCGCAGCGCCGTCATTAATGCCTGAAGCATTCCCAGCAGTCACTACACCACCTTCAAACAATGGTTTTAATTTCGTAAGTGCTTCAACAGTCGAACTTGGACGAGGGTGCTCATCTTCAGAAACCAGTTTTGGTGGTAGCTTTTTGCCTTGGAAAACCTCAATGGGGGTGATTTCACCCGCAAAGAAACCTTCTTCTTTGGCTGTTTGATATTTGGCTTGTGACTGAGCTGCAAATAAATCGGCTTGCTCTCGTGTAATACCAAAGTCGGCAGCAACATTATCGCCCGTTTCAGGCATTGAATGACCACCGTACTGAGCAATAATTTTTTTATTTGGAAAACGAGAGCCAATCGTGGTGTCATAAATTTTAGCATCACGGCTATAAGCACTTTCGGCTTTACCCATCACAAAGGGTGCACGTGACATACTTTCTACGCCACCTGCAATATATAACTCACCTTCACCACAAGTAATAGCACGTGCTGAGTCAATTACGGCACCTAAACCACTGGCACATAAACGGTTTACGGTTTGACCGGGTACAGTTACGGGTAAACCTGCAAGTAAAAGTGCGTTTCTCGCAACATTACGGCTATCTTCACCAGCTTGGTTGGTATCGCCTAAAATTACATCTTCAATATCAGCACCCGGAACACCAGTTTTTTCAAGTAACTTTTGAATGACTGTCGCTGCTAAATCATCTGGACGAATTGAGGCAAGTTCACCTGCATGGCGACCAATTGGGCTACGTAAACCATCATAAATATAAGCATTTAACATTGAGAAATTCCTTTTCAAGACTCGTGAGTAAAAGTAAGAGGTAAATGAAGTGCAACACGGCGTTGTAACCACGGGCTAGGGCGATAGCGCGGGTCATGGGTAAGTGCTGTTATACGGTTGAGAATGAGTAAGATTTTTTGGCTGCCTACTTGGTCACCCCACTCGATTGGGCCAAATGGATAGCCTAGGCCAAGACGCACTGCCGCATTAATATCATCTACTGTTGCAATATTTTGCTGGGCAATATCACAGCCTAAATTAATGACCATGGCTAAAACACGTTGAGCAACAAAGCCGATACTTTCAGCAATCATGCTGACCGTATTTCCATCTAAATTGAAAATAGAGTGAGCTGCCTGACGGTAGTCAGCTTTTGTGACAAGTGAAGGCATTAATGTGCGATGCTTTGCAATGCCATATAACATGTCTATAGCAACCGCTTGTTCTGGATTAACGCCTAGGCGTATAGCTGCTTGAGTTGTGTCTTCGCCATAACAAGCGAGTAAACATAAACTGTCTGATTGCGGTGCAGAGCCAGTATCTAAGGCAATATTTTGCTGAGTTAAATAATCTTCAAGCTGTGTTTTATCTTTAGAGAAATCTGCTGCTACCCAAACTTTTGGATATTGCGCTAAACGGTCTACAAACTTGGCGGGTTGTTCACCTGTTTTTGAACCAGTTTCATAATTATAAAAACCTTGATTAACCTTGCGTCCGAGTTGTTTAGCCTCCAACATTTGTTTGGTTAATGGGTTAGGTTTGTAGCGTGCTTCTTCATAGTATTGATGGTAAATCGACTCCATGACAGGATGAGAAACGTCAAGCCCCGTTAAATCCATTAGCTCGAAAGGTCCCATTCTAAAACCAACACCGTCACGTAAAATTCGGTCAATTTCACTAATGTCGCAGACATTTTCATTTAGAATTTTTAAAGCTTCAGTTCCGTAAGCTCGTCCAGCATGATTAATAATAAATCCTGGTGTGTCTTTAGCAACTACAGGGCGGTGGCCGAATGCACGAGACAAGCTATTTAAAGCGTCGATAATAAGTGGATCGGTTTTTAAACCTCGAATGACCTCGACAACTTTCATGAGTGGAACAGGGTTAAAGAAATGGTAGCCCACCACACGTTCAGGTTTTTTGCAGTTTGCAGCAATTGCCGTGATCGAAAGAGAAGATGTGTTGGAAGCTAGGATGGTATTTTCGGAAACAACCTCTTCAAGTTGTTGCATCAAACTTTGTTTGATATCCAGACGTTCAACAATAGCTTCAATAATCAAGTCGCAATCTTTTAAATCTTCAATTTGTTGAGCGACAATTAAATGACTATTTGCCGATGCTGCTTGTTCAGCCGTAATTTTATTTTTGTCGACTAACTTTTGAAATGTAGCAGCAAGTTGTTCTTTTGCTTGTTCTGCTGCACCTGCCTTAGCATCATATAAATAAGTGGTATGTCCTGATTGTGCAGCAATTTGAGCAATACCACTGCCCATAATACCTACACCAATCACAGCCATGCTTTTAATATCATAAGTCATGTCGATCATCCTGATTATTGATCTGTATTTGAAATTAAGCGGATAAATAAGGGTTGGTGATTTAGCTTAAGCATTGTTTATCACCATCAATTGGTAAGATCTGGCCTGAAATAGAACGCCCACTATCAGAGGCTAAAAATAGGCATAAATCTGCGATATGTTTCGGATTTACAAAATATTTGAGCGACTGATTTTTTAGTACATTTTGTGTGACCTTCTCAAGAGAACTTTGGGCTACATCTGCGCGGGCCTGTAGAACGCGTTGGACACGGTCACCATCAACAGCACCCGGAAGAATCGCGTTAACTCGAATATTATCTGCACCGAGTTCCATAGAAAGCGTTTTAGTAAAACCAATGAGACCCCATTTTGAAGTGGAATACGCCAAACGATATGGATAGCCTAAGCGACCTGCAATTGATGACATATTAATAATGACACCAGCGCCTGATTGCTTTAACAAGGGAATCGCTAATTGAGTAATTAAAAAAGTGCTATTCAGATTCAAATTAATAACCGTATTCCAGTCATCAAAACTCAGTTCATCTGCGGCAATGGTTGGGCCTGAAATGCCTGTGTTGTTAACTAAAACATCAATATGGCCAAGTTTTTTGATCGCTTCGGCAAACATAAGCTTAATCTGCTCAGGCTCTGCTAAATCACATGCATGTATGTGCAACTTTGGATAATCTTTCTGAAACTGTTCTAGACTTTGAGCATTGATATCACAAACGAAAACCTCATCATCGTTGTTTAAAAATGCCTCAGCAATGCAGCGTCCAATCCCTGAACCACCTGCACTAATAAATACTTTCTTAGCCATTTTCATTCCTTTGTTGTTATCTATTTAAATTATTTACCTTGATACGAGGGTTTACGTTTTTCAATAAAAGCTTGAACACCTTCATTTTTATCTTCGGTAGAGAACAGCAGTTGGAATGCTTTACGCTCTAGGGTTAAGCCCGCATTTAATGGAACATCTTCACTCATGAGTGCAACTTCTTTAATTTGCTGCAAGGCGATAGGTGGCATTTTTGCTAGGCTTTGTGCCATTTGAATAGCGGTTGGAATAGTTTGGTCGTCTTCTGTCACTTGTGAAACAAGCCCAATGATATAAGCTTCTTCAGCCTTCACCATTGCACCTGTCATAATCATGCGCATAGCATGAAACTTACCGACTGCACGAAATAAACGCTGTGTGCCACCAGCACCTGGCATTAAACCAACTTTAATTTCTGGTTGTCCAAAAACTGCACTTTTACCGGCAATAATAATGTCGGCATGCATTGCCAATTCGCAGCCACCACCTAATGCATAGCCATTTACAGCCGCAATCACTGGTTTAGGGCACTGGGAAATTGCGTTCCAATAACGTTCAGTGTGACGTAATAGCATTTCCGTTGAAGTTGCTGTTGCCATTTCTTTTAAATCTGCACCTGCGGCAAAGACTTCATCGCCGCCAGTGAGTACAACCGCATTGATCTCATCGTTAAAACTTAATTCGGAAAAAATTTGTGCTAATTGCTTACGAACTTCACCGTTTAAGGCATTTTTAGCTTCTGGGCGGTTAATTTTTACAATCGCTATTTTTTGAATGGTGTAATCAACATCTACGAAATTATCCCCTATTTCTTTGCTCATTTCTGCATTCCTTGTTTCGCATATCAAAACTATATTCCTTTTATGATGCTTATTTTGGAATTTATTTCAAGTCTTATTTATTTAAATAGAGCAATTGTGGTCTCTTAAAGAGTGTAAGTGGTTGATATTGTGTATTGGTCTGTTTTTAAATTTCGTTAAACGAAATTAATTTTCAAAAAAGCTTGAAATTTGTGTTTTCGTTCTCGTACTATGAAACAAATCCGCAGTAAACAAGATTTAAAACATGGTAGCCAGACAAGCTGGAATTGGCTGATGGGTACGATGAAAATACATAAGAAGGGAGATCACAGATGATCCGTGATGAAGGGATGTTGGAACAATTACTTTCAACAATTCGAGATTTTGTAAAAAATGAATTGATCCCTCGTGAAAACGAAGTGGTAGAGAAAGATAAAATTCCGGATGACATTGTGCAGCAAATGCGTGAGCTTGGTTTGTTCGGACTCACAATTCCAGAAGAATATGGTGGCTTAGGCATCACCATGGAAGAAGAAGTAAGAGTCGCATTTGAACTTGGGCAAACCTCTCCAGCTTTCCGTTCTTTAATTGGTACCAATAATGGAATTGGCTCAAGCGCGATTTTGATTGATGGGACAGAAGAGCAAAAGCAAAAATACTTACCACGTTATGCAAGTGGCGAAATTATAGGTTCATTTTGCTTAACTGAACCTGAGTCAGGGTCGGATGCAGCCTCTTTAAAAACCAGTGCAGTAAAAGATGGTGATTTTTACGTTCTAAATGGTACTAAGCGCTTTATTACCAATGCACCTCATGCAGCTACTTTTACAGTAATGGCACGAACTAATCCTGAAATTAAAGGATCGGGGGGCATTTCAGCTTTTTTAGTAGAAGCCAACACACCCGGCATTACTTTAGGAAAAATTGATCAAAAAATGGGACAAAAGGGTTCTCATACCTGTGATGTCATTTTTGAAAATTGCCGAGTACCTGCATCTGCACTTATTGGTGGCATTGAAGGTATTGGTTTTAAAACTGCAATGAAAGTTCTAGACAAAGGCCGTTTGCACATTGGGGCATATAGCGTCGGTGTTGCTGAGCGTATGTTAAATGATGCTCTTCACTATGCCATTGAACGCAAGCAATTTGGTCAGCCGATTGCGAATTTCCAGCTTATTCAAGCCATGCTTGCCGACTCAAAAGCCGAGATTTATGCAGCTAAATGTATGGTTTTAGATGCAGCTCGCCGTCGTGACAATGGTGAAAACATTAGTACTGAAGCATCTTGCGCAAAAATGTTTGCGACCGAAATGTGTGGTCGAGTGGCAGATCGCTGCGTACAAATTCACGGTGGGGCAGGTTATATCAGCGAATATGCCATTGAACGTTTTTATCGTGATGTGCGTTTGTTCCGTTTATATGAAGGAACCACGCAAGTTCAACAAATTATTATTGCCAAAAACATGATTAGGGAAGCTACAGCCTAATAAAAAATTAAATGCCATGAGGCATTGGATGCCTCATGTTCCTCTAAGGATATGGATATGACCACAGAAACACTGAAGCAGGAAGCAAGTCCTGAAGGGATTCAAACCCCCAAAAAGATTTGGATTACTGCATTTATCTTTGCCTTTCTTACCTTGTTATGTGATGGCGCAGATTTGGGTTTTCTCGCGCTCAGCTTAACCAGTTTAAAAGCGGAGTTTCATTTAACGGGTGTACAGGCAGGTACTTTAGGAAGTTTAACGCTTTTAGGTTCAGCAATTGGCGGTCTGATTGGTGGTTGGGCATGTGACCGTTTTGGGCGCGTGCGCATTATTGTGTTTTTTATTGCTTATTCTTCAGTTTTAACCTGTGCGCTTGGTTTTACTGATTCTTATATGCAGTTTGCCATTGTACGAGTCTTTGGCTCGATGGGGCTGGGTGCATTATATATTGCCTGTAATATTTTAATGTCAGAAATGGTGCCGACTAAACATCGTACCACCGTATTGGCAACCTTGATGACGGGTTATACCTTGGGTTCATTACTTGCAACCTTGTTAGCAGGTCATATTATTCCTGAGCATGGTTGGCGTTTTCTGTACTGGATTGCAATTACTCCTGTGGTTTTGTCGATTTTGATGCACTTTTGTGTACCTGAACCTGCATCGTGGAAAAAATCACGTGAATTGAAAGCGTTGGCGGCAACGACAGTCGATCCAACCCAAAAAGTGAAACGTCAGAATCCTTATCTTGCAATTTTAAAAGATAAAAAACACGGCACCATGTTTGTGTTGTGGATTATCAGTACAGGTGCATTACAGTTCGGTTATTACGGGGTAAGTAATTGGTTACCTGCTTATCTTGAATCTGATCTGGGGATCAAATTTAAAGAAATGGCGATGTATATGGTCGGTACCTTCCTGATTATGATGTTTGCCAAAGTAATTGCCGGCATTGTTGCGGATAAATTGGGTCGCCGTGCTGTGTTTGCTTTTGGAACGATTGGTACAGCACTGTTTATTCCTGTCATTGTTTATCTAAATACACCAACCAATATTTTATGGATGATGCTGTTCTTCGGTTTCTTGTATGGCATTCCATACGCCATTAATGCCACCTATATGACTGAAAGCTTCCCGACTTCGATTCGTGGTTCTGCGGTTGGTGGTGCCTATAATATTGGCAAGGTTCTGTCGATTTTCTCTCCACTTACAATTGGTTATTTATCGCAAAGTGGTTCTATTGGTTTAGGGCTATTGGTGATGGCAGCTGCTTATTTTATCTGCGGTGTGATTCCATTGTTATTCATTAAAGACCGATTATTTAACCCACAAAAAGCTGATTAATTCAGCAGCGTTTCAGACTTGATCATGATCAGGTCTGAACCTAAATCATGCACGGTTACCAGTTAATTTATTGCATGAATAAAAATGATAAATAGAAAGATGGATGATTTTTATAAAAATATTCTCTTTCAAATAAATGAGCTTAGGAATACTCACTTTTATGTAATGGATAGGTAAAAATATGAAAATGGAAGCTCTAAGTACATTCCAAGACAATGAGGTCACTCAGACACCTAAAAAAGTCTGGGTTCTAGCCTTTATATTTTCATTTCTCACTTTACTTTGTGATGGTGCTGATGTTGGCATTCTAGCTTTTACTCTGACCAGTATTAAGGCCGAATTTGGTTTAACCACGATTCAGGCAGGTGCATTAGGCAGTTGGTCAATTTTTGGTATGGCGATTGGTGGACTGATTGGTGGCTGGGCAAGTGACCGTTTTGGACGAGTCCGCATTATTGTCATTTCAACGGCAGCATTTGCCATACTTTCTTGCCTGACGGGGTTTGCACAATCCTATGGGCAACTCGCGATCTTAAGAATTATTACCTGTATGGGATTGGGTTGTCTCTACATCGGCTGCAATACTTTAATGTCTGAAATGGTGCCGACCAAATATCGTACAACGGTGTTGGCAACACTGATGACTGGTTATACCCTCGGTTCTTTAACCATTACAGGTCTATCAGGTTGGATTATTCCTGAATTTGGCTGGCGGATGCTGTATTTCATTACGATTATCCCGATTGTTTTGGCTGTTCTCATGTTCTTCTTTGTGCCTGAACCTGAGTCATGGAGAAAAGCCCGTGCTTTAAAACTTGCTAACCCTGCTGTTGGTACTGCCAAAAAAGCTGAGAATCCGTATATCGCCCTATTTAAAGATAAAAAACACGGCAAGATGCTCATGCTTTGGTCATTTAGTTCTGGGTTCCTGATGTTTGGTTATTTGGGGGTGAGTAACTGGTTGCCTGCTTATCTAGAGTCCGAGTTAGGGATTAAATTTAAAGAAATGGCAATCTATATGATTGGAACATTTTTGACCATGATGTTTGCCAAAGTGCTTGCTGGTTTTGTGGCAGACCGAATTGGACGCCGAGTTGTTTTTGCCTTTGGTACGATTGGAACTGCACTGTTTATTCCAGTGGTGGTGTATATGCATACGCCTGAAAACATTGGTTGGCTGATGCTGGCTTTTGGTTTTCTTTATGGTATTCCGTACGCTATTAACGCAACGTATTTAACCGAAAGCTTCCCAACCTCTATTCGGGGTACAGCAGTGGGTGGTGCATTTAATATTGGACGTATTGGAGCGATCTTTGCACCACTGACCATTGGTTATTTGGCAATGCATGGTTCCATTGGTGCAGGTTTATTACTGATGGGTATTGCATATTTTGTCTGTGGGCTTATCCCAACCTTATTTATTAAAGATCGTTTATACGATCCTCAAAAAGCTGAATAACTAAGGAGAGTGAAGAAATGATTAATAAAGTGACCAGTGATATTGAACCGATTTTAAAAGCTATTCCTGATGGGGCAACCATCATGACAGGTGGGTTCGGTGTTACTGGACAACCAGCTGAATTAATTGAGGCCTTAATTGATTTAGGTAAGAAAGAACTTACCATTATTAATAACAATGCAGCTTCTGGTGATCGGGGTTTAACGAATCTGATTATTGCCGGTTGTGTTAAGAAAATGATTTGTTCATTCCCTAAATCGGCTGGGTCAACCGTTTTTCAAGATTTATATCGAGCTGGAAAGATCGAGCTAGAGCTGGTTCCACAAGGGAATTTGGCATGCCGTATTCAAGCAGCAGGTGCGGGATTAGGAGCTGTTTTTACTCCAACTGGCTATGGCACCAAAGTTGCCGAGGGTAAAGAAACGCGAACTATTAATGGCAAAAATTATGTACTTGAATATCCACTTGAAGCTGATTTTGCACTCATTTATGCAGATAAGGCCGACCGCTGGGGCAATTTAACTTATCGCAAAGCGGCCCGTAATTTTGGCCCGATTATGGCAAAAGCCGCAAAAAATACAATTGTTCAAGTTAATGACACTGTAGAGCTAGGAACGCTTGACCCAGAGTGCATTATCACACCGGGAATTTTTGTTCAGCACGTTGTAAAAGTAGGAGATATCTAATGTCAGTTCAAAAACGTTCTCGTGAAGATATTGCCAGACTGATTGCCAATGACATTCCTGACGGTTCTTATGTCAATTTGGGAATTGGCCTTCCTACCAACGTTGCCAAATTTTTGCCAAAAGACAAAGAAATCTTTTTACATTCGGAAAATGGTGTTTTGGCTTTTGGCCCGCCACCACAACCAGGTGAAGAAGATGAAGACTTAGTCAATGCTGGAAAAGAACTTGTCACTTTATTAGAAGGTGGATGCTTTATGCATCATGGTGACTCGTTTGACATTATGCGTGGAGGCCATCTAGACATTTGCGTTATTGGTGCATTCCAAGTTGCGGTAAATGGTGATTTGGCAAACTGGCACACAGGCAAACCAGATGATGTACCTGCCGTAGGCGGTGCGATGGATTTGGCGGTCGGCGCAAAAACGATTTATGTCTATATGGAACATGTCACTAAAAAGGGTGAGTCCAAAATTGTAAAAGAGCTCACATATCCACTCACAGGTGAGCAATGTGTAAATCGTATTTATACCGATTTATGCATTATTGAACTGAAAGATCAAAAAGCCTATGTCAAGGAAATGGTGGAAGGTCTAAGTTTTGATGAATTACAGGCAGTGACTGACTGTCCGCTCATAGATGCACGTGTAGCCTAATTTATACACATGGAAAAAAAGCTTCTTTAAGGATTAAAAGATGAAAAAATTAATTTTAGCTGCAGCTTGTGCTGCGGCTTCAGGGACTGTTTTTGCAAATTCTTCAGATACAACAGAACAGCGAATTAATTTGCTAGAAAGTGAGCTACAAAAGTTAAAAGCAGAACTTGTAGCTCAAAAACAAAGTCAAAGTAATTTACAGGTCAAACAGGCCCAAATTGAAGAAAATGTCCAAAAGAATAAGAGCATTGAAACAGCTAAGCCGATTGCTCCGTCATGGGTGACTTGGACCGACAATGTTAAAGTTTACGGTATTGCCCGTATAGATGCGGCGGTCGATTTTAAATCTTCACCTGATTCAGGGGGGAGAACGACAAGTAGCTTAAACCGCACACCTTTTGAGAGTGATAAACGTTCTAATCATGCGCGTTCAGATGTAAGCGTAAATGCAAGCCGCTTAGGGGTCTATTTTAATAGCCCGAATAAAGCGGTTACGGGAAATATTGAAGCCGATTTCTTTGATAGCTCTAACATGGGAACGGGTGATGGTAAATTCCGTATTCGCCATGCATTTTTCACTTATAAGGATTGGACATTCGGTCAAACATGGTCACTCATGTCCAACATGGAAACACGTACAGAATCTGTGGACTACACGCAATTTGTAGGAACTTCCTATACACGGACTCCTCAAATTCGCTATGACTGGAAAATTGATGCCAATAATGATTTAAAAGTGGCTCTAGAATATACAGGTTCAAGAGTCTCGGCTTTTCCATCATTAACGGGACGCTACACCTTTAAACAAGGTCCTTTAACTGCACTTGCTCAAGGTTTTATTAACGAGAAGTCAGCAGATGTAGCCACCGCAACAGTGAAGAAAGTAAGTTGGGGCGCAGGCGGCGGGTTAAAATACCAATTAACGCCACAGCAATCGGTGCAAGCAAATTATCAATATATTGTTGGTGATCAAAAATTTATGCCGTACACCACGCAAAGCGGCTTGGCAAATTCAACAAGTTTAAATGCAGCGGGTGATTTTTCTTTAAATGAAGAAAAAACAGATTTAGTTATGAATAAACTCAATAGCGTAAATATTGGTTATTCATATAAATTCAATGAGCAATGGCGTGCAAACTTATCAGCTTCAGTGTTTGATTATGATGACGATACGGCTTATGCCAAACTCAATCCCGATGCCAATAAGCGTTTAACTGACTATGCGGCTAACGTTTTTTATTCACCTATTGAACAAATGGATATCGGCATGGAATACCATCAAGGTAAACGAGAAGTCTTTGATGGCAGAACAGCTGATGTATCACGTGTAAACTTTGTGTCGATGTATAAATTTTAAAATAGGGCGTAATTAAAAATGGAAAAAATAGTTCGACCCGATGCAGACAATATTTTGTCAAAAAGCTTTATTTTTATCATGGCGATGACATGCGGGATTTGTGCGGGCTCGAACTATTATAACCAGCCTTTAATTTATTCAATTGCCAAAGCTTTGCAGGCTAATGCCGAACAAGTGGCTTTAACCATTGTGATTGGACAACTGTCTTATGCGGTAGGACTGTTTCTATTGGTTCCACTCGGTGATTTCTTTGAAAAGCGTAGTTATATTTGTTTGCTCATGTGTTGTACGGGGCTTGCACAAGTGGGGCTTTCTTTTAGCCAAACCTTGCCAGTCTTATATGGCTTTACCTTTTTAGCGACATTCTTTTCTATTGCAACTCAAGTTCTAGTTCCATTTGCCGCAGGTTTGGCAGGTCCGAAAAAAAGCCCGCAAGTTGTTGGAACTCTCATGAGTGGTTTGTTCTTGGGAATTTTATTGGCGCGCTCTATTGCGGGTTTACTTTCTACGGTTTGGTCTTGGCATGCCGTTTATTTAATTAGTGGCATCGTCATTCTGTTTTTTGCTTGGATCATGTGGTCAAAATTACCGGTTGCGCGTAAATCTCATCAACTCAATATTCTACAAATTTACAGTTCATTGTTTTCATTAGCAGTACATCAACCTCATCTGCTTCGCCGTGGTTTTGCTGGAGGAATTGGCTTTGGTATTTTGGCACTTATTTTTACAACCATGACATTCCTTTTAGCCAATGCTCCTTATCATTTTAATGATTTCCAAATTGGTCTATTTGGAATTGTCGGGTTAGCTGGGGTGTTTGCCACACCGTGGGCGGGTAAGAAAATTGCAGCGGGACTTGAGAATAAAGTTGCACTCGTTAGCATGGTCTTATTAATTACTGCATGGATACCACTATTTTTTGCACAGCAATCTTTAGTGGCCTATGCGGTTGGCGTAATTATGGCTTACTTTGGGCTGTCGGCATTTCATGTACTCAACCAAAATCTGGTTTATCGAATTTCCGCGCAGGCTCGTTCCCGCATTAACTCAATTTATATGACGCTCTATTTCGGTGGGGCCGCCTTAGGTTCTTTTATTGCAGTTTATGCGTGGAAACACTGGGGATGGGAAGCCTGTGTAGCCTTAGGTATAAGTCTAGCCATTGTGAGTTTTATGATTGATCGCTTAGATTTCTATGAAATGGACAAAATTGCCAAGCAAGAAAAAGCTCCATAAGGAGGAGCTTAACAGGGCTTTTATTTTCTAATAATCATTAATGTGGCAGTGGCAAAAGCATATACTTTTCCATTTTCATCCACGATTTTACCTTCGGTGCTAATAATATTGCGCCCCGCATTAATCAACTCAGCCTTTGCGTAGTAAGACGTATCAACTTGCATAGGACGAATCATTTTTACATTCAAATCAATAGTCCCATAACCAACTCCATGTTCGAGCAGGGTATGCGCAGCACTTCCTGTAGCAGTATCTAAAGCTGTAGCACAGAAGCCGCCGTGTACACCACCTTGTATGTTTCGATGTTCTTGTCTAGGAGTAACTTTATAAGTGGCTTTACCTTCGGAAACTTCTACTAATTGCATAGGGATGGTGTGAGCCATAGGCGATGGAGAAACTTCGCCATTTTTTAAAGCTGTTAAAAATTCAAGACCTGTGTATTTCGGGCTATCCATAAATCGTCCTTGGATGATTAAGCAATGTAATCACAATACTATAAATTGATTTTTTACGGAATAATATTTTGCAGTACAAAATTAAAATAGTAATTCATTTTTTATTTTCATACCTGCATATTTAATAATACTATTTAAATACAACATATTAAATATTTAATGGATATTTTTACTGGTTAAATTTTATGAAAATAGTGAAAACTAGTTTTGCTATAAGAAATTTTTTGATATTTTGGTTGAGTTGAAAAAATAAAAGTCTATTCAAGGAAAAACATATCTGCCTGCATGAAACAGACAGTGAAGTGAAAGGGAAAAAACTATGCCTTTATACAAAGCTCCATTACGTGATATGCAATTTGTTCTGCATGAAATGCTTCAAACAGAAGAGAACTACCAACGTTTAAGCAAATATCAGGAAAGCGTAAATCGAGAATTAATTGATCAATATTTAGAGGCAGCAGCAGATTTCTGTGAAAATGAATTGGCACCTATTAATCAAAATGGTGATCAAGAAGGGTGTCATTTAAATCAGGGCGTAGTGACTACACCGAAAGGTTTTAAAGAAGCCTACCAAAAATATGCCGAACTTGGGTTTACCTCTCTAACCGCCGACCCTGAATATGGTGGGCAGGGCTTACCAACTCTATTACGCATTGCGATTTCTGAAATGTTGTGTGGTTCTAACTGGGCTTGGGCAATGTATCAAGGGTTATCTCATGGTGCGATGAGAACAATTGAACACCACGGAACAGAACAGCAAAAGCAGCAGTTTTTAACCAAATTAATTAGTGGTGTCTGGACTGGAACCATGTGTTTAACCGAATCACATGCGGGCTCGGACCTCGGTTTAATTAGAACTAAGGCTGAACCAAATCCGGATGGTAGTTACTCAATTACTGGGGAAAAGATTTTTATATCGGCAGGTGAACACGATCTTTCTGAAAATATTATTCATATTGTTTTAGCTCGACTACCTCAGGCACCCGCAGGTACAAAAGGTATTTCTTTGTTTATCGTGCCTAAATTTAATGTAGATGATGAAGGTAATTTGCAAGATCGCAATCAGGTTGTTTGTAGTGCCATTGAACATAAAATGGGTATTCACGGAAATGCCACCTGTGTTCTTAACTTTGATGGTGCTCAAGGTTATTTGATTGGTCCAGAAAATCGTGGGCTTAATTGTATGTTTACCTTTATGAATACCGCGCGCATTGGAACGGCAGTACAAGGGCTCGCTGCTTCTGAAATTTCATTTCAAGGCGCATTAAGTTATGCCAAAGAACGCCTCGCCATGCGTTCATTATCTGGTCCAAAATATCCAGAAAAGAATGCCGATCCGATTATTGTGCATCCTGCCGTGCGTTCAATGTTAATGACACAAAAAGCATTTGCTGAAGGTGGACGTGCGCTAGCTTATTTTCTAGCTCAACATGTAGACATTGTTGAAAGTTCAGCCGATCAAGAACAGCAAAAACAGTCCGATAATTTACTGGCTTTTTTAACGCCTATTGCTAAAGCCTTTTTAACTGAGTCTGGTAATGAATCTGCAAAACATGGTGTTCAGGTGTTTGGTGGGCATGGGTTTATTGTTGAGCATGGAATGGAGCAAATTGTACGCGATGCACGCATTTCAACCTTGTATGAAGGAACAACCGAAATCCAGTCTTTAGATTTGCTTGCACGTAAAGTCTTAAATTCAGAAGGCAAGCTCTTGAAGAATATGACGGATTTAATTGATCAATTCATTCTTCAACATCAAGCAAATGTTGCACTGAAACCTTATTTAGAAAAATTAGGTGAACTTAAGCAACAATGGTTATCGCTCACTAAAACAATTGCCGAAAAAGCGAAGCACAATTCAGAAGAAATTGGCGCGGCCTCTGTAGATTATCTTTATTTTTCTAGTTACGTCGTGTTTGCCTATCTTTGGGCTCGAATGGCTCAAGTTGCCCATGAAAAATTGGCATTAGGTACACAAGAGGAAGCTTTCTATAAGGCGAAGCTAAGCACAGCTAAGTTTTTCTATCAAAAACTTTTGCATCGTACACAAAGTCATGCTGCCGCAATTGAGTCAGGGGCTGAATCTGTCATGGAGCTTGATCAAGAGGCTTTTGCATTCTAACAAATAGTAGTTTTTGAGAATCAATGGGTGGGATTTTCATGTGGAATTTTACCCATTGATTAAATTTGTAACTTTAGACTCATGAGTTTTTGGTAGGAAAAACCAATTTAGTCAAAGGAGTAGACCATTAATATAAGCATTAAAACGTGAACTTTCATTAAATATTGATGTTCGATAAGGACTAAGGAAAGAAAATCATGAATGCTTATTATCAATTACTGAATAGATCAATTGGTCCTCAAGGTGAGGTCATTGCTCATTATTGCTCAACTGTTCATGCACAAGGGGCTTGGAACCCTCATGAACAGCATATGGCACCAGCAAGTGGCTTAATCGCAGCGGAGTTAGAGCAGTTTTCACCACGACAAGGCATGCGAATTGGTCGAATTAGTTGTGATATTTTCGGTCTTATTGCATTTGGTGAATTTACGATTAAGACGCATGTGATTCGTGCCGGAAAAACAATTGAGCTAATAGAAGCTGAAATGCAAGCACAAGGTAAGACCTGCATCGTGGCTAGAGCGTGGCGCATGTGCACTCAAGACAGTTCCGATATTGCTGGGCTTGAAGATCAGCCAGTTCATCATCCAGACTCTTTTACAGAGTGGAAGGGTATGAAAAGATGGCCGGGTGGTTTTATTCAAACACTAGTGACAAAAATTGATGATCAGCATCGCGCAGGTAAAGGCATTGTTTGGCTAAATAATGATAAAGAAATGGTTGAAGGGCAGCCGACCACAGATTTTGCACATTTGATTGGCATGGTGGATACCGCAAACGGAATTGTACCAAGACAAGAAGGTGAGTTTACGTGGGGCTTTCCAAATCTTGATTTGCAAATTCACATGCATCGTTATCCGCAAGGTAAATGGTTAGGTTTGGAAACTGTTCAGCAATATGGATCGGATGGGATTGGCTTAACAAGCGCGGTTTTACATGACCTCTATGGCCCATTTGGAAGAAGCGAGCAGATTTTAACTTTACGTAAGATGACCAAATAAATATTTGAACCCATAAAAAAGTCATCCATCAGGATGACTTTTTTATTTCGAGATTTAATTTTTTAAGCAATTTCTTAGCTACGAACTTTAATCAGTGTTGGTGTAAGTTCATCCCAACGCGCTTTTGCAGCGTCCATTGCTTTCATTTTGATATGTCCATAACCACGAACTTCTGCTGGTAATTTTGCAATTTGTTCAGCAACAGCCAAGTTATGATTTTCTGGAGCTTCAACCAGTGCTTCAACAAATGCGATGTAACGGTCACGCCATGCTTGTTCGTGTTGACGTTCTTCTTGGCGCGCAAATGGGTCAAGGAAAGTTTCACGCAGCCATTGTAAGCGAGCAAGCATCATCATTGGGAAGCGCATCCAGTAACCAAACGCACGTTTACGAACATTTTGCAGACCACCGAGTAATGCTGGTGGAGCAAGGTGATACGTTAAACGTAAGCCTTTACCGAACTGTGTTTCAATCGATTCTTTGAAGCTTTTGCCTGTTAACAGACGTGCAACTTCATATTCATCTTTGTACGCCATGACTCTATAAAGCTGGGTTGCAATGGTACCAGTTAATTCTTCTGGTAGCTTTTTAGCAGCCAGTTCTACCAGCGTACGGTATTTAGTCGCATAAGCGTCATTCCAATAGTCTGTCAGACGAGCAGAGCGGTCTTCAACAAGTTCAGCCAACGTTTGCGGCGTTTTGGTTTTTGGCATTGCCGCGAGTAAACGTGCAGCTAAAGTTGGGTCACTTGCAAGATGACAACCCACGCGGAAAGCTTCGATGTTCTTTTCAACAGCAGTACCATTTAGGCGAATTGCTTTTTCAATGCTTTCACGTAATAGCGGGATACGGCCAGATTGCCATGCCATACCGAGTAATAACTGGTTGGTATAGATTGCATCACCCAATAGTTGTGTTGCAATACGAGCGGCTGGTAATGAAACCAATTGACCTTGACGAACACGACCACGAAGACGATCAACTAAATCGGTAATAGGGGCATACCAGTCACGAGATTTAATAAATTCAGAAGTCGGCGTGCTGTCTTCATTCACAATAACCAAAGCATCATCTCTTAAGCGAGAAAGTGCGGCACTACCACCAGCGACTACGGCATCTGCACCAATCAGTAACTGACATTGTCCTGCTGGAATTTTGGTAGAAGAAATTTGCTCATCACTTGCTGCAAGTTGGACGTATGAATAAACCGTACCGCCTTTTTGAGCAAGTCCAGCCATGTCCATAACACGTGTCGCTTTGCCTTCTAGGTGAGCCGCCATACCAAGGAGTGCACCAATAGTCACAACACCTGTACCGCCAATACCACCGACCATAATACGACTTGGAACATCATATAACTGAGGAATGATTGGTGATGTTGGCCAGCCTGCGCCAATTCCTTCAAATTTAGCAGGACGTTTCATATCACGTGTATGAACAGTCACAAAACTTGGGCAGAAACCTTCAGCACAAGTGAAGTCTTTATTACAGCTACTTTGGTTAATTTGACGTTTAGTACCTAATGCTGTTTCTACTGGTTCGATAGATAAACAGTTTGATTTTTTCGAACAGTCGCCACATCCTTCGCAAATATCACTGTTAATGTATAAACGCTCAGCTGGGTCAGGATAGGCATCACGTTTACGGCGACGGCGTTTTTCACTGGCACAGGTTTGTACATAAATTAAAGCGGTCACACCTGAAACTTCACGCAATTCACGTTGAACCGCGTCAAGTTCATTACGATGGCGAATTTCTACACCCGGTGCAATTCCATCTTCTTCGTTTAATAGTTTAACTTCATCAGTCACAATGACTTGTTTTTTGATACCTTCAGCAGCAAGCTGACGAGTTAACTGCGCAACGCTCAAATGTCCATCTACATGCTGACCACCTGTCATAGCGACCGCATCGTTGTAGAGGATTTTGTAGGTAATATTAGTTTTTGCAGCGATAGACTGACGAATTGCTAGGTAACCTGAGTGAAAATATGTTCCATCTCCAAGATTAGCAAAAATGTGTTTTTCATTGGTAAATGGCGATGCACCGACCCAGCTTACACCTTCACCACCCATTTGAGAGAACGTTTCGGTACCACGATCAAGTGAAACGGCAATATAGTGACAACCAATACCGCCAAGAGCGCGGCTACCTTCAGGGACTACCGTTGATGAGTTATGTGGGCAACCACTACAGAAATATGGTTTACGCTCAGCAAGATCGATTACACGTTTTGATTCTTGCTCTGCTTTTAGCAGCAAGTCGATTCTATTTTGGATTTGTACTTTTAGGCTTTCTGGAATATCTAGTTTTAAGAAGCGAGTAGCCAGCATTTTTGCAATAGGTTCAGGCTGAAACTCATAGTGACCAATGAGCGGTGCTTCCTCAATAGAGGTACTCCATTCACCTTTACCATCGGTGGCTTTACCAATCACATGTGGGCGTTTGCCATCAGGAAGTGAGTACAGCTCATCTTTAATTTGTGCTTCAATAATTGGACGTTTTTCTTCAATAACGATCAGTTCTTGCAAGCCTTCTGCAAATTCACGAAGGCCTTGAGGTTCTAAAGGCCAAATTAGACCAACTTGATAAACACGTAATCCAAGCTGTTGGGCAGTTTCATCTTCAATACCTAAAATGCGTAAGGCTTCAATCGTATCTAAATAGCCTTTACCACTTGCGGCAATACCAATACGGGCATTTTCACAAGGCCATGTTACGGTGTTGATTTTATTCGCGCGTGCATAGGCCAAAACAGCAGGTAAGCGATATTTATAAAGACGTTCTTCTTGCTGAATGCCGTGATCTGGCCAGCGAATATTAACGCCGTCGGCAGGGAAATTGACATCTTCTGGTATAACTGGAGTAACACGGTCTAGATCAACATGAACTGAAGCGGAAGTTTCTACAATTTCACTGACCAGCTTCATTGAAGACCAAAGGCCAGAAAAACGTGAAACGGCAATGGCGTGAACACCAAAGTCTAAAATTTGTTGAACGGATGTTGGGTAGAAAATTGGAATACCACAACCAATCATGACATGTTCAGACTGGTGAGGGATTGTAGAAGATTTACATGAGTGGTCATCACCAAATAAAGCAACGACACCACCACGTTCAGAGGTACCAGCTAAGTTAGCATGGCGGAGTACATCGCCTGAACGGTCAACACCTGGGCCTTTACCATACCACCATGAAGACACTCCATCATATTTGCCTTGGCCTGAAAGATTAACTTGTTGCGTACCCCAAATTGCGGTAGCAGCCAAGTCTTCGTTTACACCAGGTTGAAATACAACATTATGGGATTTAAGTAATCCTTGAACTTGCCAAAGGAAACTATCATAGTTACCAACAGGAGAACCGCGATAACCAGAAATAAAACCAGCAGTATGATAACCATTAATCGCGTCACGGCGAGTCTGAGCAAGAGGCAACCGTACAAGTGCCTGAATGCCGGTCATATATGCTGTACCGTTATCACTTATATATTTATCTTCAAGTGACACATCCTTTGTTGCAATAATATTTGGAGTGACTTTTGTAGCTATGTTCATTTATATCTCCTTAGAATTTTTAGTAGCTCGGACTACTTTCTTTTTTCAACATCCAGTTGAATATTTGGAGCAAGTGACATACGAAATAAAAAAAGATCGGTTCCTCTTCTTAAAAAGAATTAGTGCCAATGTATGTACATTTAGTCATTGTGGTTGATCTAAACTGGTGCAACAATCCGTAATTTAGGAAAACATATTTACGTTATGCGCAAAAATCTCGATGGTGGACTATTGCATGCAATGCATGCATTCCTGAAAGTGATTGATAGCGGGAGTTTCACAGCAGCAGCTGAGCAGATGGATCTGACCACAGCACAGGTTTCACGTCTTATCAGCGAGCTAGAAACACGCTTAGGTACAAAATTAATACAACGCTCAACGCGCCAGCAGGCTCTGACCGATATTGGTGCGACTTATGCAGAGCGCTGTCGCCAAGTCATTTCAATAGTGGATGAAGCAGAATCAGAAGTAACAGGAACGGCATCTAAACCGAAAGGGCGTTTACGTGTATTAAGCATGGGAAGCTTCGGGCATCACTATGTTTTTCCAGTCATGGCCGAGTTTTGCAAAAATTATCCCGAGTTAACGGTGGAATATACGACATCACAGTACGTTCCGGACCTGTTGGCAAAAGGGGTAGATGTCAGTCTCTATCTCACTGAGTCTTTAACAGATTCCCGCTTTGTTGCACGCAGAATTGGCACTATTTTTTCTGTTTTATGTGCTTCACCTGCTTATCTTGAGAAACATGGTGTTCCTAAGTCACCAGAAGACTTAAAAAATCATGCTTGTTTACGATTAGTTAATCCATCGATTACAGCAGATTGGCATTTGTTAAATGCAAATGGTGAGTCTTACCAAATTGATATTGGTGGGCAACTCATTGCAGATAACCCAGAATTATTATTAGATGTGGTGCAACAAGATATGGGCGTGGCGTTATTGCCGATGTTTTCGGCTTTAGACGCGGTTCAGAATGGAAGATTATGCCATATCTTGCCTGAATGGCGTTCGCCCGATATTGGGGTCTATACCTTATTGCCTTCACGCCATTTTATTGATGCCAAAACGCGTGCATGGTTGGATTGGGTGGAAGAATATATTTCGCCAAGAATTGAAATGGATGCATCTTATTTTTATAAATAATGAGATAACTTCTTAAGGACTAAGATAGAAAAGGATGAACAATAATACGGATTAGAATAAAAATAGGGTAGAGAATGCTTCTGTTGAGAGGGGCATTTAATACAGAGATTAATTCAAAATTTTAAATAAATTGCATGAGGAATTTAGTCCCAATTCCTGATCAGAATGAGATAAAGATTAGATAGGATGATCTGGTACTTAGCCTAATAGATTAAGCCTTATACCAGATGCTGAGTTATTTTATTTATTACTACGCACACTTGGTTTGCCAATAAGCATTTGCATAATTAGACAAGCTTTTTCGGTTTAATATATTGCTAATATTTTGGCTGGCTTGCATTAACTTTTCTAAGTCAATCCCAGTTTCAAATCCCATGTGTGACAGCAAATAAAACAGATCTTCGGTTGATACATTACCAGAGGCACCTTTGGCGTATGGGCAGCCGCCAAGTCCAGCAAGGGACGAGTCAAAAACACGAATGCCTTGCTGTAGGGACTGATAAATATTGGCAATTGCCATGCCATAGGTATTGTGGAAATGTCCTGCCAAAACATTGCTGTCTAGTTCAGCGAGGCAGGCTTGCCAAACCTTTTGAACTCGATCTGGTGTTGCGGTGCCAATGGTTTCACCTAAAGACACTTCATAGCAGCCCATGTCATAGAGTCGTTTAACGACTTTCACCACTTGCTCAGGTGCAATCGCGCCTTCATAAGGGCAATCGACAATACAAGAGACATAACCACGCACACGTATGTTCTGTGCTTTCGCTGCGCTCATGACATCGCTAAATTTTTCAAAGCTTTCATCGATAGAGCAGTTAATATTTTTACGCGTAAAGCTTTCAGAAGCTGCGGTAAAAAACGCAACCTCTTTGCATCCTACGGCTTGAGCAGTTTCAAAACCTTTGATATTAGGAGTGAGTAGACTAAATTGCACATCTGTGGTCTGGGGTAACAGCTTAAATAGCTCGTCACTTTGAGCCATTTGCGGCACCCATTTTGCCGAAACGCATGAACCCACTTCAATAGATTTTAGGCCTGCATTTATCAGGTCATTAATAAAGTTTAAGCGTTGTTCGACGGTCAAAGCCTGCTTTTCGTTTTGGAGGCCGTCTCTGGGACCGACCTCTACGATTTTAACAAACTCACTCATGCAACTTCCTCCTGTGCAGGTTGAAATTCCACAAGCTCATCACCAGCTTTGACTTGATCGCCCACTTGGAAATAGGAGTCTACAATCAAGCCGTCTTTAGGAGCTCGGATGGTGTATTCCATTTTCATTGCTTCAAGCGTCATTAAAATATCGTCTTTTTTCACGCTATGATTTGCACTCACCAGCACTTGCGTGACTACACCTGGCATTGGGGCTTTTAAGTGACCTTCATCGGCTTGACTATCTGTCTGATTAAAATCTTGACGAATATAAGCAAATTTATAGCTTTGCCCATTTTGGAATAAGGTAATGCCTTGCTGACTTTGGTTAAAAGATAGCTTTTGCTTAGTACCACCAATTTGAACAGAGGCAGTATGCGCATCAATTAATTGACCAGAAATAGGGTAGCTTTGTCCGTTATATTCTGCGGTGAAGCCATCCTCATGTGAGGCAAATTTGATTTGGATATTTTGGTTTAAATAATTCAGTTTAATGCTGTGCTGATAGGCAATATTTAAGCGCCATAGCGGTTGAGCCTGCCAAAGCTGTTTTTGGTTTGAGCGATTGTTTTCGAGTTTACTTAAAAACTCAATAAATGCTGCTGAGACCACAAGTTCTGGCTTGATCTCTTCAGGACTAAACAAGAAGTTCTGTTCGCGTTGAATCAGGTTGGTATCAAGTTTGGCTTGTTTGAACGAGTCGCTGCGAACAATCTTTTCAAGAAAGGCAATGTTATTGCCTAAGCCATCAACATGGAATTGGCTTAAGGCATGTTGCATTTGAATGAGTGCAGCTTCACGGTTTTTACCCCATACGATCAGTTTGGCAATCATTGGGTCGTAATACGTCGTGATTTCATCGCCTTCAACAATACCGCTGTCTACACGCACATATTGGTTTTGAGTTGGGTAGTGCAAATAGTCAATTTTCCCGATTGCAGGTAAAAAGCCTTTTTCAGGTTCTTCGGCGTAGATTCGTGCTTCGAGCGCATGGCCGTGAATTTGTAATTCGTTTTGTAGTTTAGGTAACGGTTCGCCATAAGCTACACGAAGTTGCCATTCAACCAAGTCTTCACCGGTAATCATTTCAGTCACTGGGTGCTCGACTTGTAAGCGGGTATTCATTTCCATGAAATACGCCGTGCCGTCTTGTTCCACAATAAACTCGACCGTACCGGCACCGACATAGTCTACGGCGCGTGCAGCATCAATTGCCGCTTGACGCATCGCATCGAGCTTCTCACTTGGCATTTGTGGAGCAGGGGCTTCTTCAAGCACTTTTTGGTGGCGGCGTTGTACCGAACAATCGCGTTCAAATAAATGAACATAATTACCATGTGTGTCGCCAAACACTTGTACTTCGATGTGACGTGGTTGAATCACATAGCGTTCAATCAAGACATCATCATTACCAAAGCTCGATTTAGCTTCGCGCTTACAAGAAGCTAATGCATGCAGAAAATCTGCACTGCGTTCAACCAGACTCATGCCTTTGCCACCACCGCCAGCACTGGCTTTAATTAAAACTGGATAGCCAATTTGGTCTGCCTGTTGTTTTAAAAAGTCGGCATCTTGGTTGGTTCCGTGATAACCCGGTGTTAAAGGGACGCCTGCTTTTTCCATTAAAGCTTTAGAGGTTGCTTTTAAACCCATAGCTAAAATGGCATCGACTGGCGGGCCAATAAAGCAAATATTGTGTTGCTGGCAAGCAAGTGCAAACTGGTCATTTTCGGATAAAAAGCCGTAGCCCGGATGGATCGCTTGGCTACCTGTATCAATGGCAGCTTGAATAATGCGGTCAGCTTGTAAATAACTTTGAGTCGCAGGCGACTGACCAATATAAATCGCTTCATCTGCAAGTTTGACATGTTGTGCATTTGCATCTGCATCTGAATAAACAGCAACCGTTGCAATACCTAATTTTTTAGCTGTACGAATCACACGGCAGGCAATTTCACCACGGTTCGCAATTAAAATCTTTTCAAACATGTTGATCGTCCTTAATTGTTGTTATTCGAGTTAGAAACCCAAGCAGGCTGTTGTTTATTTAAAAAGGCACTCAGACCTTCTTTTGCCTCGCTACCTTGGCGAACTTGAGCAATATGATGCGCTGTCTGTTGTAGCAAGTCATTGCTCATGGTTTGATTGCTCACCATTTGAATGAGTTGTTTTGATGCAGCCTGAGCGTGGGGGCCTCCAAGTAATAGAGCATCAATAATTTCTTGAACTTTTCTGTCTAAGTCTTCCGCATCTGCGACTTCATGTGCCAAGCCAATTTGTTTGGCGTCACGTGCTGAAATACGCTCAGCAGTTAAGAAGTAACGAGAGGCTTGTCTTGCACCAATCGCACGAATCACATATGGACTAATCGTAGAGGGCGCAAGGCCTAAACGCACTTCAGAGGTTGCAAACTTGGCATCTGTACTGGCAATACAAATATCACAAGCCGATGCCAAGCCCATACCGCCACCAAAGGCAATGCCATGAACGCGGGCAATAGTCGGTTGTCTCAATGTTGCAAGTGCATCTAACATTTGCGCGAGTTTTAGAGCATCTGCTTCATTTTCTGCTGAAGATGCCTGACCTGCCTGTTTCATCCAATTCAGGTCAGCACCTGCCGAAAAACTTTTGCCACGACCAGCTAAAACCACGACACGAATATCATCACTTGTATTAATTTGCTTAAAGCAAGCATGCAATTCTTCAATCACTGTAGTATTGAAGGCATTGTGTAGTTCAGGGCGATTCAGCCAAACATAGGCAACTTGACCTTGTTGTTCGAGTTGTAAAAATTGATAGCTCATATACACCTCTTACATGCGGAACACGCCAAATTTGGTTGGCTGGATAGGGGCATTCATTGCAGCAGCAAGGCTTAAACCAAGTACTTGACGGGTTTGAGCTGGGTCAATTACACCGTCATCCCAAAGGCGGGCAGAAGCATAATATGGATGGCCTTGGCGCTCGTATTGCTCACGGATTGGTTGTTTAAACTCATCTTCTTGTTGAGCTGACCACTCGGCACCTTTTTGCTCAATCTGATCGCGTTTTAAAGTTGAAAGTACGCTGGCTGCTTGTTCGCCGCCCATCACTGAAATACGAGAGTTCGGCCAAGTCCATAAAAAGCGTGGTGAATAAGCGCGTCCGCACATGCCGTAGTTACCCGCACCAAACGAACCGCCAATAATCAGGGTGAGTTTTGGTACATTTGCGGTTGCAACTGCCATGACCAGTTTAGCGCCATTTTTTGCAATCCCTTCGTTTTCATACTGGCGACCGACCATAAAACCAGTAATATTTTGCAAAAACAACAATGGAATATTGCGCTGAGTACACAGTTCAATAAAGTGTGCACCTTTTTGTGCAGACTCTGAAAATAAAATCCCGTTATTGGCAATAATTCCGACTGGCATCCCATAAAGCGAAGCAAAACCAGTAATGAGTGTTGAGCCAAAACGTGCTTTAAACTCATCAAAACGAGAACCATCTACAATGCGTGCAATCACTTCACGAATATCAAAAGGCTTACGTGCATCACTTGGTACCACACCATAGAGTTCAGATGCATCAAAAAGCGGTTCATCAATTTGCTTGTTTAAGTCATTTGGCTTTTTATTTAAGTTAGCAACAATGTTACGCGCTATGGCAATCGCATGTTCATCATTTTCGGCTAAATGGTCAGCCACGCCTGAAAGACGTGTGTGGACATCACCACCACCTAAATCTTCACTGCTTACCACTTCACCCGTCGCAGCTTTTACAAGAGGAGGGCCACCTAAAAAAATAGTACCTTGATTACGGACAATAATGGTTTCATCAGACATGGCTGGTACATAAGCACCACCTGCGGTACAGCTACCCATTACTACAGCAATTTGGGCAATACCTAAGCTCGACATGCGTGCCTGATTATAGAAAATGCGCCCGAAGTGATCACGGTCAGGGAAAACCTCATCTTGCATTGGTAAATAAGCACCGCCTGAGTCCACCAAATAAATACAAGGCAAGTGATTTTGTTCGGCAATTTCTTGTGCACGTAAATGCTTTTTAACTGTAAGTGGGTAATACGTTCCACCTTTAACCGTTGCATCGTTGGCAACGATCATGCAAGTTATGCCGTTCACTTGACCAATACCTGCAATCACACCCGCAGCAGGAACATCATCTTCATAAACGTTGTACGCTGCCAATTGACCAATTTCTAAAAATGCGGTTCCGACATCAATCAATTGATCAATACGTTCACGGGGTAAAAGTTTCCCTCTAGCCAAATGTTTTTGACGGGCATTTTCACCACCACCTAAAGCGATACGTTGGGCCACTTGTTTTAGATCTGTGACCAATGTTTGCATGGCTTGCTGGTTTGTTTTGAAGTCTTCACTTCGAACATTAATCTTGCTTTGTAATTGGTTCATAAGATGCGTCCTTATTTATAATTATTATTTGGTTTCATTGAAAAGTTCGCGGCCAATCAGCATACGGCGAATTTCAGAAGTTCCGGCACCAATTTCATAAAGTTTTGCATCACGCCATAAACGACCAGCAGGGAATTCATTGATGTAACCATTACCGCCTAGAGTTTGGATTGCTTCACCAGCCATCCATGTGGCTTTTTCAGCAGAATATAAAATGGCACTTGCTGCATCTTTACGTAGGCTGCGGTCATGGTCGGCTTTGTCACAAGCAGCACCAACCGCATAAACTAATGCTTTACATGCCAACCATGTTGAATACATATCGGCAAGTTTGCCTTGCATAAGCTGGAATTCACCTAAAGCCTGACCAAACTGTTCGCGTTGATGTAAATAAGGAATCACCACATCTAAACAGGCATCCATAATTCCTAAAGGTCCGGCACTTAAAACTGCACGTTCATAGTCCAAACCGCTCATGAGTACTTTTGTACCATTACCGATACCACCCAGTACGTTTTCAGCAGGTACTTCCACATTGTCAAAAAATAGTGGGTAAGTGTTAGAGCCACGCATACCGAGTTTGTCTAAATGGTTGCCGTGGCTGAAGCCTTTCATGCCTTTTTCAACTAAAAAAGCAGTCATGCCTTTCGCACCAGCTTTAGGGTCAGTTTTTGCATAAACGACAAGTACATCTGCATCACCGCCGTTGGTGATCCACATTTTTGAACCATTTAAAACGAAATGATCGCCTTTTTGCTCGGCACGTAATTTCATGCTAACCACATCAGAACCGGCATTTGGTTCAGACATCGCAAGGGCACCTACATATTCGCCAGAAATCAGTTTAGGTAAATATTTCTGCTTTTGCTGCTCGTTACCGTTTCGGTTAATTTGGTTTACACATAAATTAGAATGAGCACCATAAGAGAGGCCAATGGCTGCCGAAGCACGAGAAATTTCTTGCATGGCAATAATATGAGCTAAATAACCCATATTGGCACCACCATATTCTTCAGAAACGGTCATACCTAAAAGGCCCATATCTCCGAATTTTTTCCAGAGATGTGCAGGGAATTTGTTGTCTTGATCAACTTGTTGGGCAATTGGTGCAATTTCCTTTGCACAAAATGCGGTCACTGAATCTTGAAGCGCAATTAAAGTTTCATCTAGACCGAAATTCAAGCTGCGGAGGTTCATGATATTTTCATCCTATTGGTTATATTTGTTGTCCATAAAATATTTTGTGGGTATTTGAGATGTACCATACAATGATTTTTTAAAAAAGTGAATACAGATTCATAAAATGATTTACAATTCATTTTATTTGTTAGAGAATAAATTATGAGCTATAAACGATCATCTTTAATGCAAGAGAGGATGGAGCAAAATCGTAAGTCGATTTTGAGTTCAGCCAGAAAGTTAATTTCAGAGGGAGGATTTAAAGACGCGCAAATACAAACAATTGCAGAGCAAGCGGGCGTATCAAGTGGTCTGGTTTATCGCTACTTCGATAATAAAAGCCAAGTGCTCATTGAAGTTTTGTCTGAGGCCATTAACACAGAACTGTTGGTGATCGATTCGATTACCGAAAGTGATTTATCGGCAAAGCAGAAATTACATAAGGCTGTGGCAACCTTTGTAAAACGGGCACTGAATAGTCCCCAGCTTGCATATTCACTCATGTTTGAACCCGTCGATTCAACGGTTGAACATGAGCGTTTTCGTGTGAAGCAATTGATTAAACAAAGTATGAAAAAAATACTTGCGGATGGAAATGCAAGTGGTGAGTTTGTCTTGGATGATTTAAATACAGCAGCACTCTGTGTTGTTGGTGCCATGACCTATGTGGTCGTTGAACCCCTAGATCCAGCTCAAAATACAAAGTTTGATCAAGCACACAGAGACTATTTTTCAAAACAGATTGCTGACTTTTGTGTGGATGCTGTGCAGAAGAAATAGGGCATATAAAGGATAAACATTACAAAGTAGGCGGTTTGGAAAAGTAGTTGCAGTAACAACAATTAGATCAGGTACGAAGAGAATTACAAAGAATCAAGGAGAATGATTCAATGCAACAAGAACGGTTAAGCTACGCCTCGGGACCAAGCACGCAACCCTTATTGGGTATGACCATTGGTGAACAATTTGATCAGGCCTGTCGGCAATATGCAGAAAAGGAAGCAATTGTCAGTTTTCATCAAAACAGACGGTTAACCTATAAAGCTTTACAGGATGAAGTAAATGCTTTTGCTTGTAGCTTGTTGAAATTGGGATTAAAAAAAGGCGACCGGTTAGCGATTTGGTCACCAAACTGTGTGGAATGGACGGTTACCCAATTTGCAGCTTTTAAAGCAGGGATTATTTTAGTCAATCTAAATACAGCTTATAAAAGCCATGAACTTGAATATGTGTTGAATAAAGTTTCATGTAAAGGATTGATTATTGCTTCTCAATTCAAAACGACTGATTACCAAGAATTACTCACAAAAATTGCCCCTGAGTTAACCAACAGTCCTGATAAAGTGCTCAGTTCAGAACGACTGCCACATTTAAAATTTGTCATTAAAATTGATGACCAGCAACATACGGGTATTCATCGTTTTAGTGATTTAGTTACAACACCAAACTCCGAGCAGCTTGAACAATTAAAACAGTTAACCAAGCAACATCAATTTGATGAAACCATTAATATCCAATTTACCTCAGGTACAACGGGTAACCCTAAAGGGACCATGTTGACCCACCATAATATTTTAAATAATGGTTACTTTGTTGGTGAAGGTATTCGTTTAACGCCTCAAGATAAAGTCTGTATTTCTGTGCCGTTGTTTCATTGTTTTGGCATGGTCATGGGGAATTTAGCGTGTGTTACGCATGGGGCAACGATGGTCTATCCATCGGCCGTATTTAATCCTTTAGAAACTTTAAAAGCCATTCATCAAGAACGTTGTACGGCAGCATATGGCGTACCAACCATGTTTATTGCAACTTTAGAACATGAACAATTTAATGAGTTTGATCTATCGAGCTTAAGAACGGGCATCATGGCAGGCAGTCCTTGTCCACGTGAAATTATGCAGCGTGTCATAGACCGTATGCATATGTCTGAAATCACGATTTGTTATGGCATGACTGAAACCTCGCCAGTCAGTGTACAAAGTTCGGTAAACGATTCAATTGATAAACGAGTAAGCACAGTTGGGCATGTTCATCCGCATGTTGAAATTAAAATTGTCGATTTAGAAGGTCAGATTGTTCCGCAAGGGACTTTAGGCGAGCTATGTGTTCGTGGTTATTCAGTCATGGCTGGTTATTGGGGCGAAGAAGAAAAGACAAAAGAGGTCATTGATTCAGCTGGCTGGATGCATACGGGTGATATTGCAGAAATGGACCAAGATGGTTTTATTAAAATTAAAGGCCGTATTAAAGATGTCGTGATTCGTGGAGGGGAAAATCTCTTTCCAAAAGAAATTGAAGACTTTTTATATACCCATCCCGATGTGAGCGATGTACAGGTAATAGGTTTGCCAGATGCAAGGTATGGCGAAGAACTTTGTGCTTGTATTATTTTGCATGAACACCACCAAATTGATGAAAACAGTATTCGCCAATTCTGTAAAGAGCACATTTCTCATAATAAAGTGCCGCGCTATGTCCGATTCTTTAATGAGTTTCCAATGACTGCTTCAGGCAAAGCACAAAAGTTTAAATTGCAAGAAATTATGCGTGCTGAGCTTAACTTAACTGGAAATGTCTTTGACTAAATAAAGTCAAAAGACCAGTCAAAGTGCAGCAAACTATAAATTGAAGGGCAGTTTAAATAGAGGATAAAACAAAATGGCAAAAGACTTTAATAGCCCAAAAGTAGTCGATGGTTATGATGAACATATCCGTAAATTAATTCCGGGTTATGAAGTGATCCATCAACAGGTGGATGCCATTTTGCAATCAGTGTTGAAACCAAACTCTCACGTATTAATTGTGGGATGTGGCACAGGTTATGAACTCGAATATTTACTTAAAAGACATCCGAACTGGAAATTTACAGCCGTTGATCCATCTTTAACGATGCTGCAAAAGGCCCAAGAACAGGTTGAACTTTTAGAGAAATCCTCACAAGTGACTTTTGTACATGGGGAAACTTCAGCTTTGCCTCTTGAAAATTGCTTTGATGCTGCACTTTCTATTCTTGTGGCACATTTTATTGCAGATGATGTAAAACCTGCGTTCTTTAAAGATATTTATAATCGCTTAAAAGAAAACGCCGTCTTGCTCACCTACGATTTAATGACGTGTATAAACCCTCAGCAGCTTCAAGCTTTACGTTACTTATGCTTGGCACAAGGCTTAACTGAGGAGCAATGCCAAAAAATGCTAGAGCGTATGGCTCAAGACTTCTTCAGCTTGACGACCGAAGGTTATATAAAACTTTTGCAAAAGAGTGGCTTTGAAAGCGTACAGTCTTATGCACAGGTTCTGACTTATCAGGGTTTTATTGCAAAAAAATAATGTCAGTAGAGACATAGGAATGTTGTCTTAACACCTAAATATTCTCAATGAGGAAGAGAGTATGAAAACTGAAAAAAAATAAAAGATTTAGCTTTACGTAAAACAAATTAAAAAGTGGCCCTAATGCCGCTTTAGGGAGGTTTTGTCTAAAAAATATGACGGAAGGTCTTTCTTGAGAAAGAAAGTCAGTTTTTTAAGGGCCTGTTTTAGATAGGCATATAACAAAAAGGATGTCGAGATCTTTAAGTCTATTTAAAGATCAAAAAAAGGAAAGTTTTATGATAAATGCTTTAAATACAACGGTTCAAAAAAGCCTATTGGCGGTTTCTGTGACCCTGTTTGTGTCTTCTGCTTTTGCAGGCAAAACAGATCCTGAAATAGAACAACTTCGACAAGAAGTAAAAGAGCTGCGGGCTATGCTACAAGCAAATATACAAGCTCAAAAATCTTTATCGCAAGGACGAGTGGAACAAGCAACTCCTCAAGCTGCGCAGCCAATACAGCAAGGGTTAACTAAATCTGGTGCAGAATTTAACCTCTATGGATATATACGGGCAGATGCTTCTTATCAAATGAAGGGTGCATCGGCTATGTATAACAACATTAGTGGGGTTCCACTCGAAAATACTCCTGAACAGGGCGCACAAAAAGATCAGTTGCACAGCACAGTTAATGTGACACGGTTTGGGTTGAATTTTAAAACTCCAACAGCCGTGGGTGATGTGGGGGGAAAGTTAGAAATGGACTTCTTTGGTGCAGCCACTCGTGATCAGTTCCGTATACGCCATGCTTATTTAACTTTTGATAAATGGCTTGTAGGTCAAACGTGGTCAACATTTATTGCACCAGAATATTACCCAGAAACGATTGATGCGGGCACATTTGTTGGGGGCGCCTTATTAAGATCACCGCTGGTTCGCTATAGCGACAATTTAAGTGCTAATACAAGCTTTGCAATATCGGTTGAAGATCCGAAATATACAGCGACCTCAGACCCTGATAACAAAATGCGTTTACCAGCTTTGGTAGGGCGCTTAAATCATAAATTTACAAATGGCTCGATGCTATCAGGTCGTAGTTTTGTGGCTGAAAAGAGAACCAACAATGATGAAGAAGTGGCTTGGGGTGTAGGCCTAGGGGGAAAATATCAGATTACGCCAGATACATTACTCAAAGCTGATTATTACCATGTCAAGGGAGATGGGCGTTTCCTACTATGGAGTAACAGCGGCTATGCAATAGATGATCAAAACAATATGCATAGCAATGAATTTGACACAGTTTCATTAGGTATAACCCATCAGTTTACGCCACAAATTCGTTCAACCTTGGGTTATGGCTATATGAAAGCCAAAGATGATAACCGTTTTGCCGAATTACAACGCACTAGCACAACCCAAAACAAAGAACTTTGGCAGGGCTGGGTAAATGCACTTTATAACCCGTATAAACCAATTACTTTGGGCGTCGAATATGTTTATGGCGAACGAGAAACTTTTGATGGGCGTAACGGGACCGATAACCGCTTCAACATGATGGCGAGTTACGATTTTTAATTAATTCAATAAAACCTTGAATAATCTGTTTTTTCTTTAGGGTGCAGTATGTCGTTTTAAAAAATTGAATATGAATTTATCTCACAGAGGAGGTGGGTAAATGACAACATCTAAATTAAATGTAAATGAAATTATTGATCAGGCCAAATTTAGACCTTATCACTGGAGTATTTTACTTTGGTGTTTATTAATTATTATCTTTGATGGGTATGATCTGGTTATTTATGGTGTAGTGCTACCTTTGCTGATGCAAGAGTGGTCATTGACGGCTGTACAGGCGGGGATGTTAGCAAGTACAGCACTATGCGGAATGATGTTTGGGGCAATGTTCTTTGGAACTTTGGCAGACAAAATAGGCCGTAAAAATGTGATTTTAATTTGTGTCGCTCTTTTTAGTGGTTTTACTTTTTTAGGTGCTTTTGCATCAAGTCCACTTGAGTTTGGGGTGCTTCGATTCTTAGCGGGATTAGGTATTGGTGGGGTAATGCCAAATTTAGTTGCACTCACGTCAGAATATGCACCTAAACGTATACGCAGCACCTTAGTAGGTACCATGTTTAGTGGCTATGCAATTGGGGGGATTCTTTCAGCATTAATTGGTAGTCATTTGGTTGAAAGTCAGGGATGGCAAATCATGTTCCTGATTGCAGGCATCCCTTTATTTTTGTTGCCTGTTATATGGAAGTTTTTACCTGAGTCTTTAACCTTTTTAGTTAAGACTGGTAAAACTGAGCAAGCACAGCGCATTATTCAAAAAATTTCACCTGAACAAAACCTAACGATCAATACGCAGTTAGTGCTTAATGACGATAATGTTCCAACAGGTAGTTCTGTAAAAGGATTATTTCAACAAGGCCGCGCATTCAATACACTGATGTTCTGGTTAGTATTCTTTATGTGCTTACTCATGGTGTATGCCTTAAGTAGCTGGTTACCAAAACTCATGCTTGCCGCAGGGTATTCACTCGGAAAGAGTATTTTATTCTTGTTTGCCCTAAATGTCGGCGCAATGATCGGCTCAATTGGTGGCGGCATTCTTTCTGATAAATTCCATTTAAAACCTGTAATTATGGCAATGCTGCTAGCGGGTGTTGTGGCCTTAGTCGGTTTAGGTTTTAACTCACCAGCCTATGTCTTATATGGTTTGGTGACTGTTGCAGGAGCAGCAACCATTGGTACCTCAATTCTTCTTTATAGTTACGTTGCTCAATATTATCCATTAAGTGTGCGTTCTACTGGCATCGGCTGTGCTTCTGGTGTTGGTCGAATTGGGGCAATTGTTGGGCCAATCTTAACGGGCATGTTATTAGGATTAGAATTGCCACATACGATGAATTTCGTGATGATCGCAATTCCTGCAATTCTTGCTCTTTTAGCAGTCATGATGCTGAGACGACCTGCAGTTGAAAAACAGCCGATTGCACCGAAACTTACCGCTGAATTAGAAGGTAACTAATCGATATTGATAGAGGTAGGGAAAAATTCCTACCTGTATCTGGAAATTTTATTTGTTAATTAACTGGTTTAAATGAACCAGATTTGCCATTTGTTGATTACCTTTATCATTTGGATGTAAATGATCACCTGAGTCATAAATCGGGTTTAATCGATCGGGATGTTTTGAATCTTTTAACCCTTGATCAAGATCAAGAACTCCATCAAATGTCTGACTGGTTCTTATCCAATCATTAATTTTTTTCCGTAATTGGTCTTTGTTCGGTTGGTAGTAGTTATCTAAAGGGGTATTGGGTAAAGCACCGGAAAATGGAGGTAAGGTTGCCCCAATCACTTGAATGCCTTGCTTATGGGCTTCCTCTACGACACGTTTATAACCTTGAGTTAATGCTTCAAAAGACGGTATTTCTTGTTTAGGAGCAAAAGCAGTACCCGGCCATGAAATATCATTAATACCCACCAGAACAATTAACGTTTTCACCCCAGAATATTGAAATACTTCTTTTTTCAAGCGCTCTAAAGCACTGTCGCCCATACCGTCTGTAAGTAGCCGATTTCCTGAAATTCCGCTATTAATCACCGCTACTTGATGTGGTGATAAACGCTTAGCTAAAAAGTCGGTCCATCTTGTGTTTGCATCTAAAGTTGCAGTTGCTCCATCGGTAATTGAGTCTCCAATAACTGCAACAACATGGGCTTTATGTTTTGGTTTTACCTCTATCGCAGAGAGTAATAATCTTGCAGTGGTTGTTTTGGCGTCGGGAGGAGTATTTAAATTTGCTGTCTGGTTACCCGTAATCAGCCAACTGGTTTGTTTAGCATCCCAATGAAAAGTTTTAAATGTCGTTGGTTTTTGAATAAAGGTATTTACCATTAACTGTGCATGATTGGGAACCGGTAGCTGTATTGGATCACTAATCAATTGTTTACCCGGTAAAATTTGTGCTTTGAGCTTACCTGAGAAGTAAACAGGGTAAGCACTCTTTGATTTAAGACTTTGTCCATTGACTAAACCAACAGTAGTTTTATCAATGTAAAGCGGCTGTTCGCCATATTGATTGGTGAAAACGAGTCTAACTGCTTCACCACCCAAACTAATTTGACTAACTTGTCTGATGGTTTGGTTAGATATTTGCTCAGGAATATGCGTTGGGAAAACAAAATCTTTATTCCAAACCTTTTGTGGGCTGGCTGACCAACTGGTAATCCATTGGCTTTTTTGTACTTCTGCTTGCGCTACGGTAGACAATAAAACTAAAGAGAAAAGGGTAGATTTATAAAGTTTCATCTCATGAATCCTTAAAACGAATTAGAGTCATCTTGAAACAAATTAGTGGCTTGTTATAGCGGTCTAAGCGGAATAAGATTTGTGAATTAGATTCATAAATAGATTTCGTTATGTCATATTTTGATATTAATCGATCTGGCGAGCTGGCAATTTTTATTCGGGTGGTCGAATTAGGAAGTTTTTCAGCAGTAGCGAGAGCATGCGACATGACGCCGTCTGCTGTCAGTAAATTAATAGCTCGGCTCGAAAAACGACTAGGAGTCCGGTTACTGAATCGTTCAACACGCCAGTTTCAGCTCACAAGTGAAGGCTGTCAGTTCTATGAGCAAGGTCTTCAAATACTCAGTGAGCTAGATGAACTCGAACAATCTGTTACTGCAAATCACACACCTAAAGGACGAATAAGAATACATACCAGTCTTTCATATTGGACCCATTTTTTGTTGCCGTGCATTTCTTTATTTAATCAGCGCTATCCACAAATTGAATTAGAAGCTCATTTAAGTGATGAAGTCATTAATTTAGTTGAGCAAAGAATTGATGTCGCGATTCGAACTGGACCTTTAAAAAGCTCAAATTTGGTGGCTCGCTCATTGGGCAGCACTCAGAAACATTATGTATGTTCACCTAGATATATTACACAGTGTGGTTGTCCACAGCATCCAGATGAACTATCTGAACATCAGCTTTTAGACGTCAGCTATCAGCGCCAGAATAAGACATGGTTATTTAAAAAAGAGAATCAAGAAATCACGCTCGTACCTACTCAGGTTTTAAGAGTAAATCATGGGGAAGCGATTTTGCAGTTAGCACTTGCCGATGCAGGCATTGCACAACTCAATGAATTTCAAGTTCGAAAAGCGCTAGAACAAAAGCAGTTAACTAAAATTCTTGAAGACTGGAATGTTAATGCTTCTGAAGAATTTCATGCTGTCTGGATCGGGCATGATAAATACGTTCCTAAACGTGTAAGAGTCTTTCTAGATTTCTTGGTGGAACATGCAAATATCAGTTAATTTAGTCTTTTCTTGCACTTAACTGACACTGGTGAATTGTTTCATTCATTGTTTCCACAAAGTTCATGTTCGCATCAATATTTTGTAAGCTTACTTTTTCTAGATCTTCTACAAATTGTGGCGAATAATGTTCTTCTAAAGCGTTATAAATACAATTGCATTGTGAGAGCGCATGGCCAGACCACACACAATGTGTATTGAATTCGTTTTTACTGATAGGTCTGCACCCTAATAAACTTATAGAAATTATTAATAGAGTGCACACTAAAACAATACGATATGAAAAAAACATCATTATTGCTCTTCGTTGGTTGTTGTTATCGTTAAGTTATGCTTATAGATGCGCTCATCTTTAACTGGCGTTAAATGTTGAGATCTTTGCCCTAAAAAGATAAAAGTAGAGATACGTAAAAAGATGGGAAGAATTCTTTAAACGTGTTTTAAGCTGAACAATAAGATAATGAAGAGTAATAAAAATAAAATGATATAAAATAATAGTCATTAGAGACTCCTTGATAAAAGAAGTTGTGCCCAATCACTGCTATTAATTATGGTGGTGAAACGAAAGAGGGTTAGCAGACTGATACCTAAGAAACCAGCACACCCGAAGGTGTCCCACTCCCGTTCCTCCGTCAAAGGCACGAGGGGCTCCACACCAAAAAACTTGTTTTTAGTGCACTTAGGTAGACGATCTGCTAAAACCGACTGACAAAATAGGTCAGCCGGAGCATCATAAGCTGAGCCTTAAAGCGGGTCAATTGCAAAAATAAAAGATTGGTTTATATAAACAAATATTAATATTTTTAAATTTTCATTAATAAAATAACAAGTTATTTAGAATTTAAACAATTGAATAATTATTAAACCTAATTTCTACAATTGAGTTTTAATGTTTATATATCAAAGATTTATTAATTGTTTATTTATATATTGTTTACAATCATTGGCTTAATAAGACATAAACTCAGAAAGGATGAGCAATTTTACTTTTATGAATATGGCAATCTTAAATAATTAGCATATGCCAAAATTTAATTAAAATATCAATTGCAAGAATGGTATTTTTTAATCATTTGTTTAATTTTGATTTTACAAAAGCTTGCATAACCTACAAAAGTTAAGAGAACCACAGCGGTAGGCCAACATAAGATAATGTTATTCATAAGCCTACATCTTAAAATTTATAAGGGTGACCTCAATGTTAAGAATTTTTTGTGCAGTTAGCATGGTTGTTACAATCGCAATAGGTATGAGCGCTTGCCAAGATCGAAATTCAAGGGATGATGGAACTCATGGTGCTAATGATCCAACTACTCCTCACCAAATTGATAAAAATTCATAAGTATTTTTTCTAAGAAAGCTCACTTTTAGGTGAGTTTTCTTATCGTTATTTTCTATAAAATATGTAACATAATAAAAAAGATAATTATATGAAAATATAAAATTAATCAGTAAATTAGTAGGTTATTGTCTTTCTATAAATTTGTTGTTACTGAATTGTTTCTAGGGTGAGTTATAGTTTCAAAAAATTAATAAAATACACACAATAAATTACTTATATTCATCCAAAATTCATTGTAGCGATGACAATTTTATAAAGGTAAGGATATGCCCCAGTATTTAAGAATAGCTGAGAAAATATATCAAAATGTTAAAGAAAAAAAAGGCTTTACAGATGAGCCTATGGAAGATCTTAACAATTTGATGATTGAACTCAGACATGAAATCAAGGGGACAAATCTGAAGCTTTTATACAATTATATTGATTTTGCTGAATTACTGATTAAACCTTTGCAGGAATCTAAAATTAAATTGGATTTAAGTATTATTCCTAAAAGTAAAAATACTCAAGAATTTGTATTATGGCTTGCAGGTTTTATTGAGCGAATTACCACGGGTGGACAAGAAAAATTACCACCAATCCGAGCTAAGGTTGCTTTACCTACCTATGCTTACGATGAAACCTTGCCTTCTTCAGCAACTCCTGTGAATAACGGAGAAGAAATTATTGAATATTTTAAGAAAAATGAAAGTTAAATAGGGGCGTATAAAAAGAGCTTATTTCCGAGGGCCAATAGGAAATAAGCTCATATTTTTTAAATTAATAAATAGAAAATATTACATACAAATACTATCTATCGTTCCATGCATCTTTAATTGCCTGTTTAGCATGTTCCCATTTTAAGCGGGATTCAGCTTTCAGCTCTTCCCATTTTTGTTGAAGGCTACCTTCAACATCTTCAAATTGAGCACCTTCTTCAGATTCGGTACGGGCACGATGACCTAATTCATAGGCTGTCGAGAAATCTCGATCATAATCTAGATCTGGAGTAGTAAGCTGAGCTTCTTGATAATAAGGACGAGTAACGTAACTTTCGCGCCAATAAGTATCAGAATAGTTATGGTCGCCAGCTGGCAGTCGTGCGTGATCGCTATTTTGATCTGTCATCAGTTTTTCCTCATCTATTATTAAATTTTATGCTTATGTTGAATTTAGGAAGGTGAAGGCACCTTCCTAAATAAAATGAAGACCGCATCAAATGACAATTAAATCGGCAATGAATTAACGTTGCTGATTATTGTTATTTGAGTTTTGTTGACTAGGATCTTTTTGATTAGAGCCTTGTTGTTGGTGGCGGTTGTCATTTTGCTGTTGTTGCTGATTGTTTTGTTGCTGTTGATCTTTTTGCTGTTGGTTGCCATTTGGCTGTTGCTGGTTATTACGGTTGTCATTTTGCTGCTGTTGTTGCTGCTGATTATTAGGTTGATTGCTTTGATTATTAGTAGTGCTCATCTTTAATTACCTCATATCATTTATGATGTGTGTTTTATCTGAGAGCTTCAGATAGGTTTATTTAAACATGAAAATTTTAAATGTGAAGTCTAAGGGTGTTACCCTATATTTAACTGTAACTTTAGAAACTAATTAAAACCTTGATTTTTATATAATGAAAATTTTATCGATAAACATAATTAATATGAAGATGGATAAAATTACATTTAAGTACATTGGTGTTAACGAAACACTATGATCATTTCTAAATATGTATTTGTTATTTTTTATTAGTGAGATTCTATTTTTTTATTATCTAATATTATGAATTCTATATCTTGAGTAATGTAATAAACAAGTTGTCTTAGCTTAATGTAGGGGAGGCCTTTAAATATACGGCGGAAATTATAAAAATTATTTTTATAATAAATAGAATAAAAGAAAGTACCTACCGGTTTTTCTTTTGTTTCTGATCCACCTTTTTTTAATAATCCCGTGCAAGCAACATAAAGATCTGCCTTTATAAGGTCTTTACCTTTTTTGATCATCTCTACAGTGACTTGCATGGATTCAGGTGTATATTTTTCAATAAGTTCCGAAGAAATATGAAGGGTATTTTCTTTAACCCGTAAGTCATAGCTGACTAAGCTTCCAATAAGTATGTCGCCGGAATACGGGCTTAAAGAAAAGCGGTAAGCTAAATAACCCGCAGAAGCACTCTCAAAAAATGCAATTTTAACTTTTTCTTGTGCTAATAATTTACAGCATGAATTAAACATTTTTTTCTCCTTTCAATTGTTTTTAAATTAGTTATAAAATTATTTTTAATTACTTTATGTTAATTTTTTAATCTTTATAATTTTAAAGGTAACTTAATGTAATAAAAATTTAAAATTTATATATTTTTTATAGAAACAGGGAGTTAAATTATTCTAAAGATGAGAATGTAATTTTGTGTGAGAAGTTATGTTTTTGAATTTTAAAGATTTGTGGGAAAACAATTATTTTTAATAACGCAATATAACAAAGCGATACTGGGATTATAATTTGATTAAAGTATGGTAATTTATATCTCACAAAAGGAGAATGGAAATGCCTGTTGTAGTGAAAGAAAGATTATTAGACCTATTGCAAGATAATCAACAGAACTATTACGAATTATTTGTTTTTTTCCTTGATCCTGATATTTCTAGTTTTGAAAAAGAAAAGAAAGCAAGAGATTTTCTAACTAAAGAAATAGATAAAATAGATCAAAATGAAATTGATTTCCCTTCACATATAAATATGGTTAAAGCATGGTGTGAGAACAATAATAAAGAAAATTGTGAGGTATTTCAGTCTTATTTAAACCGCAGACAAAGCGGAGGTGAGAGAGAGTACTTTAATAATGTCGGTCAGGCGTTTGAATTTTTAATTAAAGTTTCTCCAACCAAAAAAGTAGATGGTGCATGGCTATATAGTTGTGTTCACTATTGGAATGACCCAGTTTTCCATGATCTTATTATTACCTATTTGGAAGAGCTTGGGTTAGGTGAACCTAAGGCAAATCATGTATGTATTTATGATGACTTGCTACGTAGTTTGGGACTCGATAGCTTTGAGCTGCTTTTAGCAGATGAATATTACCATAATGCTGTGATTCAGTTAGCGCTTGGTTATGCTCCACCTGAGTTTATTCCAGAGATTGTGGGCTTTAATTTAGGCTATGAGCAACTGCCACTTCATCTACTTATTAGCAATTATGAGCTTGCAGAGCTTGGCATCGATTCTAAGTACTTCAATCTGCACATTACCATTGATAACATTGATAATGGACATGCAAATAAAGCGATTAAAGTTATAGAAAATATTTATGATAAATATAGAGATAAAGAACTTTTTCTGAGTAAATTAAAACGTGGTTTTGCGCTAAACGATCATGGCGTAGGCTCTTCTAGCATTATAAAAAATTTAAATCTTGAAGATTTTGTTCTTAAAATTTTAAAGAGAAAGGCATTGGTTGGGCAGTTAATTCATAACGAAACTAGAGATTTCGGGTGCAAAACGATTAATCAATGGTTATCTAACCCAGACGATGTTGAGGGGCTGCTATCTCATTTAATCGAAAATAAGTGGATTAAATTTAATGCTGACCCTGAACAGAGTGTTTTCTGGAGATTAATTAATGATGAGAATGGAAAAATGTATGGGGTATTTAACCCTGTAGAGCGTCAGATCATTCATGACTGGATTGCGGGCAATGATCATTCTTCTAATTTCTTGGCATATAGCAGAGCATTAAATACTAGCCAGCGTATTCAAGATTATTTATTTAGCTATATCTCTGATGGCGAGCTTGATGCATTACAAGAGCGTGTGCAGAAATCACATGATCTTGCCATAAAAATATGCAAGCTGACTCCGTTTCTGGGTCCAGATTCACATCATAAAAGTATTGGACTTTGGAGCACACGTAAATATGTTGAACTCCTTTTCCCATATTTAAATTCTTTTAACAAAAACTAGCTCTTTAATTTTTCTACTTCACCCAAGGTTTAACTTTAAAACATAGGTAATAAACATGACTGATAACGTTAAATTAACAAATAAAACAAGTGAAATGGCTGGCGCTGATGAGGCAAACAAAGCCAATACCACTCAAAAAACTGAACAGTTAGATACAGTAAGAGATGATGCTACAAATCAGGCTTTAACCACAAATCAGGGGGTTAAAATTGCTGATAACCAAAATAGTTTAAAAGCAGGAACGCGCGGATCAACGTTATTAGAAGATTTTATCTTACGAGAAAAGATTACCCATTTTGACCATGAACGAATTCCAGAGCGTATTGTGCATGCTCGTGGCGTAGGAGCTCACGGTTATTTTCAGGCTTATGAAGGCAATGAGCGTCTAACGAAAGCGGGTTTTTTGACGGATCCATCTATTCAAACTCCAATTTTTGTACGTTTCTCGACTGTACAAGGGCCACGTGGTTCAGCTGACACTGTTCGTGATATTCGTGGATTTGCTATTAAGTTTTATACCCAAGAAGGCAACTTCGATTTGGTCGGCAATAATGCTCCAGTTTTCTTTGTACAAGATGGTATTAAGTTCCCTGATTTTGTACATGCGGTAAAACCTGAACCAGATACTGAAATGCCTACTGGAGGGAGCGCCCATGATACATTTTGGGACTTTGTATCTTTAGTACCAGAGTCCGCGCATGCCGTGATTTGGGCGATGTCTGATCGGGCTATTCCTCGTAATTTACGTTCAATTCAAGGCTTTGGTGTGCATACCTTCCGTTTAATTAATGCTGAAGGTAAAGCTCATTTTGTTAAGTTTCACTGGACCCCTAAACAAGGCTTAAGCGCTCTGGTTTGGGATGAGGCACAAAAACTTGCAGGTAAAGATCCTGATTTCCATCGTCGTGATCTTTACGAAGCCATTGAGCAAGGCTTATATCCTGAATGGGAATTAGGGGTGCAAATTGTTGCAGAAGAAGATGAAATGAAGTTCGATTTCGACTTACTTGATCCAACAAAAATTATTCCTGAAGAATTAGTTCCTGTCACACCTATTGGCCGTTTTGTTTTAAATCGAAATGTTGATAATTTCTTTGCTGAAACAGAGCAGGTTGCTTTCTGTCCGGGGCATATTGTACCGGGTATTGATTTTACGAATGATCCACTATTACAGGCACGACTATTTTCATATACGGATACACAGTTAAGTCGTTTAGGCGGACCGAATTTCCATCAAATACCGATTAATAAACCTGTATGCCCATTCCATAACAATCAACGCGATGGTATTCATCAGCATACCATTCATAAAGGGCAAGCTTCTTATCAACCAAATTCAATTGATGGGAACTGGCCAGTTGAAACACCTCCAGCGGCAGAAAATGGTGGATTTGAAAGTTACTATGAGAGAGTGAGTGGTCAAAAGATTCGTGAAAGAAGTGAATCTTTTTCCGATCATTTTTCTCAGCCTCGTCTTTACTACAAGAGCCTTGCACCTCATGAGCAAAAACATGTGGTCGATGCGTATACCTTTGAGCTCAGTAAGGTAAAAAGAAAACATATTCGTGAACGTCAGGTTCAACAAATTTTGGCGAATATCGACCTCGATTTAGTACGTCAAGTGGGAGCAAATCTAGGTATAGAAGTACCTGATCTTAGCCTTGATTTTAAACCTCAAACAGTTGAAAAATCGGCTAAGTTATCCATGCTCGCTTTCCCGCCAGCCGATATTCAAGGCCGAAAAATAGCCGTACTCATCCATAATCTGGTGAAGTCTGATGCATTAGAAACCATTAAAAACTGGGCAATTAAGGAAGGGGCTGTTGTGCATTTATTAGCACCGAGCCTAGCGCCAGTTAAAGATCATCAAGACAAAGTTATTGCGGCTGATGGTATGCAAATGGCAGAACCATCAATTGCTTATGATGCGGTGATTATTCCCGATGGTGATAATTTAAATACGGTGATACAAGATGGGGTAACTCGTCATTACGTATTAGAAGCCTATAAACATTTAAAACCAGTCGTCTTTTTAGGTAATAAATCTGACCTACTTGAACCACTTAATTTGGTTGCAGATGAAGGAACACTAATAGAAGATGAATTTAAGCATATTTCAGAGAAACTTAAAAACTTGCTTAAAGCTCATCGCGTTTGGTCGCGAGAGAAAATAGCTCAGCACGTTCCGGCTTAAAGTAAAAGCCCTGAAGGTTGTTAACTTTCAGGGCTTTTTTATGCAAACATTTTCTATCTTTTAACCATTTACAATTTGACCACCGTTTACATGAATAACCTGACCTGTAATGTAGCTTGCATCATCTGAAGCAAGGAAAAGATAGGCAGGGGCGACTTCACTTGGTTGACCCATTCTTCCCATCGGTGTGTCTTTACCAAACTTCTCGACAGTTTCAGCATCAAAACTACTTGGAATTAAAGGTGTCCAGATTGGGCCCGGCGCTACACCATTTACGCGAATACCTTTTTCCTGTTTCATTAAATTGTTTGATAGGCTACGTGTAAAAGAAGTAATCGCGCCTTTAGTACTTGCATAATCAATGAGTTCATCATGCCCTTGATAGCTAGTAATACTGGTTGTATTAATAATGCTATCTCCCTCTTGCATATAAGGAATAGCTTCTTTTGTTAAGTAAAACATTGCAAAAATATTGGTTTTAAATGTTTTTTCTAATTGTTCATTGCTAATGTCTACAATATCTTTTTGCTGATATTGAACACCTGCATTATTGACCAAAATATTAATCTTGCCAAAATGCTTTAAAACTTCATCAATTTCTTGTTTTGCAATGTCTGGATCTGAAATATCGCCTTTCAGTAAAAGACAACGTTGGCCTTCTTTTTCAATAAGTTCTTTAGTGATTTGGGCATCTTGTTCTTCTTCAAGATAAAGTATGGCAATATCCGCACCTTCTCGAGCAAATAATACAGCCACGGACCGACCAATACCGCTATCACCACCGCTGATTACGGCAACTTTACCTTGTAACTTATCGCTACCTTTGTGCGATGCTTTTATGACTTCTGGTTCTGGATGCATTTTTTCCTGATCACCAGGTTGATGAGATTGAACTTGTGCAGGGGCGGATGTTGGATACTGATTTGTTGAATTTTCCATGTTTCAAATACCTCTGTTTAAAATCTAGTTTTACTATTCCTATAATGCTTAATTCCCACGTGAATATGAGTAAGTTGTCTTTTTTAAAAGGTTGCCTTTGTTATTTTATATATAGAGATGTAAAAAAATATTTATTATCTAAATATTAGGTAATTTCTAATATTTTAACTTTGTTTTTATCAACCATACTTTCAATAATAGATCTATGACCTGTATAATTTAACCAGTTCTCTATAGGTAAATTTTTAGATAAATCTAATATTTTCTTTATAATTATTTTTGCTGATTCTATCGCTTCTAAATTTTTATTTTCTTTAGTTAAGTAATTTTCTCTCATTAATTTTTCTTCTTCTTTAATCTTTTTTGATTTAATTACATATACATCTCTTTGAAAGGGATGGCTTGCGTAAGGCGGCTCTATTCTATAACTCCATTCCTGATCAAAGCTCTGCCATGTGTTATCAATATTAATATGGCCTAGTAGAATTTCAGGAATTGAAATATGAATGTATTGGGGAGTTGGCTTTTGATTTTTGAATGGCATGATTTCTTCTCATCATCAAATATCTTAAATTAATTTTCAAACATGAAAGTTTATTGCACAAGTAAATATTTTTTTGAAATGTAATAATATATGTTATTGTTTTTTATTAAAATTAAATGTTTTATAACTGTTTTTTTAATTAACCCATTGTTTTGGTTTTTTACGATTTTGTTTATATTGAAAGTTTTTGTTATCTAGAGGGATATATAACATATATTTGTAAAAATATATTGTAGTGTTTGTTTGAGTAATAATAAGTATGCTGAGTATTTAAAAAGTAAAAATAATAAAAATTAAAATCTTTAAATTTTTGTGTAAGTAATAAATTTATAAGGTTTTTAACTATTTTATTTTATATACATTTAAAAAGATTGATACATAGCATAGACAGGAAAATATTATAGATCTTTTATCTTTATTTAGTCCATTAAATAAAAGCGGTAGTGACTATAATTAAATATAGGAAGATGTAACTATGGCTAATACAAGATATGAAGATCAAGATAATAACAGCACAGGTACTTCAAATCGTGGATTTGCAAGTATGGATCCTGAAAGAGTTAGAGAAATAGCCAGTAAAGGTGGACGAGCTGCGCATGCAAGCGGTAATGCGCATGAATTTACGTCTGAAGAAGCTCGTGAAGCTGGCCGAGCAGCACATGCAAGTGGAAATGCTCACGAATTTACCTCTGAAGAGGCTCGTGAAGCTGGTGCTTTAAGTCATAAAAATAGTGACCGTAACGGTCGAAGCCGCAGTCGTGATGATGACGACGATGACGATGATCGCGGCCGTTCAAGTGGCCGAGGACGTGGCCGCAGCCGTGATGACGATGATTATGATGGTCGTGGACAAAATTCACGAAATCAGAAACGCGATGCCTCTGGACGGTTTACGTCTTAAGCATAGTGCTTTAAAACAAAGGAGGCTTTTGCCTCCTTTGTTTTTTAATTTATTTACTTTACTGTGGGAGTGGTTGTAGCCCTTTTACAATATCAAGATATTCAGAGCCATTTAACCAAAAAGATTTTTTTAAAAATAGGGTGGTCATAATACTTTCTGCTGCTTCACTTTCCGGATTTTCACAGAAAATTCCATAGCTTTCACCTAATACCGCATCATTTTCAATGAGACGGATATAGTAAGCATGTTGCTCATTTGCATAACCTAAAACTGCATCACGTTGATTTTTCATTTCGCATGTCTCCATACCAAAAAACTGAATTTAACCAGAATGTTAAATGTTCAGAATCTCATTTGATAAAAATCATAAAACAGTCAGTAATCAGGACTATCCCATAATAGGTTTTGATTTTCTTCAAATTGCCATTTTGATTTAAACATCCCTGTTAAAAGCAAAATGGATTAAAATCTGATCATGGGATTTATTGTTATGCAAAAAAAATATTTCGTCAACTTGAAAATGTAACTTTTTCAAGTTACATTGTCTGTGTAGGATTTGAACGGTGAAATGGAGGCGAGATGTCAAAGAAAAACGAGTTTGAGCATGGCGGTGCCCGTGAAAATGCTGGTCGTAAAGCACAGTTCAATGAACCCACAAAAGTGATTCGTGTTCCTGAGTCTCAAGTGAACTTTATCAAAAATTGGTTACTGAATAATGTCAAAACCGACAACCGGACAGATTTTAGCTCAAAATTGAAGGTTCAACAGGTCCATGCAAATAACGATAAAATTTACCATATTCCTTTAGCTACTGAACGTGTTGCTGCGGGTTTTCCTTCGCCAGCGCAAGATGATATTGAGCAAGCACTCGATTTAAATGAATATTTAATTCGAAATGAAAATGCCACCTTTATTGTCAAAGCCAATTCTTTATCAATGTTAGACGCTGGAATTGATATTGACGACCCGCTTATTGTGGACCGTAGTCTTCCCGCTAAATCTGGGGATATCGTAATTGCACTCATCGACAATGATTTTACCGTTAAACGTTTAATGATCGATAATAATTACCATCCACCTAAAATTTGGCTAAAAGCAGAAAATTCTGATTATCAAAATATTTATATTGAAGAAGGGCAAGAACTGGTCATTTGGGGAGTCGTGACTTATAACCTCAAACGAATGAGATAAAGCGTTGCTTTCATATTTTATGGTTTTAGTTACTGATCCGAAATAGGGACCAGTAACTCTAAGCTAAGTAATATTTTTAAATTTGCCCAATCAATAAACATGTAGCGATGATTATCATAAGACCACCTGAAAACCGTCCTACTAAGCGTGCTGCCTGTGGTCTGCTTTTTAGAATAGCTTGTGAACCGTAACCTACCATTAAGTAAATAATCGCGCAGCTAATCATGTGGACAACACCAAAAGCAATAATTTGCGTAGTCACCGTCCATGAAGCAGTAGTGTCAATAAATTGAGGAAGCAAGGCTAAAAAGAGTAGAAAAACTTTTGGGTTTAAGCCACTCACATAAACGCCTTTTGTTGCCCAGCTCAACCATGATTGAGCTTTTTCAGACTCAGACTGATTTGGAGTAGGAGGGGTAAGTAATAAATTTATTCCCATCCATAATAAATAAGCAGAACCCGCAACAGTAAGAATCATCAGAGCCGTCGGGTTATTTGCTACAAGCAGACCAACACCAGCCGCGACCAATAAAATCGTAATAAAGTGCCCAAATAGCATACCTGCAACAGCGGGTACGACGACTTTGCCTTTAATTCCTGCCGAGATGGCATACGCCCAGTCTGCCCCTGGCGTAATAATAAAAAGAATGGAGACACTCCAAAATGCGATAAAAATGTTAAAAGCCATATGCTTATCTCGGCAAACTATTTTCCAAAGGTTTCGCTCGTGGTTTAGAAAAAAACCCTATTTATTCGAACTTGTTGAAAATAATATGCTCATGTATTTAGAATGTGCTTTTAAATGTTTGCTCATATCACACTCATTTGGGGTAAATTCTTCTAAATGGATCGCACAGATAAAAAGATTCTTGCTGAATTGCAGTTAAATGGCCGATTATCTATTACTGAATTGGCAGAAAAAGTAGGCTTAAGCATTTCACCATGTCATCGACGAGTGAAGGCTTTAGAGGAGTCAGGAGCCATCAAAGGCTATCGGGCAGAACTCGACCCGAATTTAGTGGGATTTGAGTTTTCAGCGATTGTTTTTATTACGCTTAAAGAAGGTGATAAGCAGGCAGTTGAGAAGTTTGAAAATGCCGTGATTGATATTCCACAAATCATTCAGGCCCAGCGCTTATTTGGTGAGCCAGATTATTTACTGCATGTGGTAGCAAAAGATTTACCCGCTTTCCAACGGCTATATGATGAAAAGTTATCGGCTATTCCGAGCGTACAACGACTCATCTCAACCATTGTGATGAAAGATGTCGTGCCTGAACGTTTATTTCCGATTGGCTAAAATCTTTAGGGGTAAAAAAAAGAAGCTTTAAAAAGCTTCTTTTTTAGTCTTAAGGATATTTAGGTATCTAGTGTTTTACACAAAGAGCAGATCGTACCGTTATGTTTATGAGAGAACATAATATCTGGACGCTCGTAACCTTCTTCACATACACGGCAGTGGTAAACTGTTGCAACCGGTGTACCTTCAGCGTCAAAACGTGGTTCTTTAATGCCGTCATCATGTGACTTGATGTAGTATTTTCCTTTGGTTAATAAGCCCATGATTGGTGTTAATACAAAGGCAAGTACAAGCGCGATAAGCGGTGAGTAAGGAGCCAAGAAGCTACCAAGTAATCCGAAGAATGCGGCAATCGATAAGCCTGCTGACACAAGGAATGCAACCATACCCACAGGATTTACGTTGTATAACATGTCGCGGCGGTATTCCGGTTCTTTTGGTGAAAGCTTTAAAACATATTTGTTGATTGAAATATCTGTTGCAACGACCACAACCCATGCAATCGCAAAGTTTGAATAGAACCCTAAGATTTTACCCAGTACTGCAAACATGTTGCCTTCCATTAAGGCAAGGGCAATTGCCAAGTTCACCATCACAAAGACAATACGACCCGGATAATGTTTGCTAATACGAGTGTAGGCACTTGTCCAAGCAAGAGAACCAGAGTAAGCATTGGTCACGTTAATTTTAATTTGAGAAATGACCACCAAAATAACCGCAAGTGTTAGAGCAGCCCAGCCCGGAAGCATGTCATGAAACGCTGCATTAAATTGTTGAACAGGTTCAGTACTGTTTACACCCGGTAATTTTGTTAATAAGTAGAAACCTAAAAATGCCCCAATAATTTGTTTGATTGCCCCTAAAATTACCCAACCCGGACCCGCTGAAATCACGGCTGCCCACCATGCTTTACTATTTTCTTTTGTTTTAGCAGGCATGAAGCGTAAGTAGTCAATTTGCTCACCGATTTGCATAATCAAAGATAGGCATATACCAGCACCCAACATGATGGCTGCCATATCTACAGTCGCAAAACCTTCTTTACCTGTAAAAGTAGCAAACTGGCTGACTAAGGTTGGTTCTTGGTAAATCAGATAGGCCACAGGACCAATCATGAGAACGAGCCAAAGCGGAGTTGTCCACACTTGTAATTTACTTAAGGCCTTCATACCGTAAATCACCAACGGAATCACCATAACGGTCGAGATGAGGTAGCCTGCCCAAAGCGGAATACCTAAACCGAGTAATAACCCTTGCGCCATGATTGAACCTTCAAGGGCAAAGAAAATAAATGTGAAACTGGCGAAAATGATACTGGTGAGGACTGATCCGATATAACCGAAACCTGCGCCACGGGTAATCAAGTCAAGGTCGATGTTATAACGTGCTGCGTAGTAGGCAAGAGGAATACCAGTTAAGAAGATAATAATTGCTGCAAATAAAATGGAGAAAACCGCATTGGTTGTTCCATAAGACATACCAATACTGGCGCCAATAGAAAAGTCAGCAAGATAGGCAATACCACCAAGTGCAGTAATAGCAACAACTTTGGGACTCCAGCGCCGAAAGCTATGTGGAGCATAACGTAAAGTATAATCTTCTAAGGTTTCATTCACTGCTTTTTGTGAATCTGCACCTTGCACAGTGTCCAGATTTGGATGTTCAGATACACTCATAACATCAATCTCCCAATCATTTTCGGTCAATCAACACAAATATTGATCATTGTTTTTTGATGAATTTGAGTGTGTGATTTTTGGGGAAAATTGAAAATACGTTATTTTGCGTATATGTGCGTATTCGAGAAAATCGCCATGATAAATGACTTTTGGCATAAGGATTGCTGGGTTTAATGCAGCCACATGCCAAACATGAGTGTTATGCCAGATTCTTCACGCCCCCAACAAGCGCCACAACGTGTGATCAAAACGCGCCGTGAATATAATATTTGGGTGGCAGATGAAAGTATCGAAGATTATGCGCTCCGTTATGCGCCCACATCAGTACGTAAATGGTCGCCTTGGACCGTTACCAATACCGCAATTTCGACAGTTAGCTTCTTGGCTATGGAAGCCATTGGAGCGACCATGCTTTGGCAGTACGGCTTTAGCAACGCGCTGTGGGCGGCAATTGTCGTATGTACCATCATATTTTTAACCAGTTGGCCGATTAGTTACTACGCTGCAAAATATAATGTAGATGTTGATTTGCTTACTCGTGGTGCAGGTTTTGGATACATTGGCTCGACCATTACTTCTCTGATTTATGCCAGCTTTACCTTTATTTTGCTTGCGTTTGAAGCCGCAATCATGGCGATGGCACTTGAGCTTGCCCTTGGCATTCCACAAGTTGTTGGTTACTTAATTTCTGCATTGGTGATTTTACCTTTAGTGGTCAAAGGTATTGGTTTTATTAATAAAGTTCAGGCAATCACTCAGCCAATCTGGCTCTTGTTGTTGTTGTTACCGTGGTTTTTTGTACTTTGGAAACAGCCACAAATTTTAAGTAGTAGTTTGCATTTTGTTGGTGCGGTTTCAAACTCAACTGATTTTAATCTGTATTACTTTGGTGCGGCGTGCACTCTTATTTTTTCATTTGTGATCCAAATTGGTGAGCAAGCCGACTATTTACGCTTTTTACCGCAACAAGAACAGAATAGAACCGCATGGCGTTTTGCTGTTTTTTTAGGTGGTCCATCTTGGATTATTTTTGGATTTCTAAAAGTTTTGATGGGCATGTTGCTGATGGTTTTGGCTTTTCAGCTGTTGATTCCTGTCTCTGAACTTGACAATCCGACGTATCTGTATTGGGTTGCCTATCAACAATTTATTCCAAATCCTCAGATTGCTTTAATCCTGACTTTAGCACTGGTTTGCTTGGCACAAATTAAAATTAATATGACTAATGCTTACGCTGGCTCATTGGCATGGTCAAACTTTTTTGCCCGTTTAACTCATAGCCATCCGGGGCGAATTGTCTGGCTTCTTTTTAACGTTTTCATTGCCATTGTTTTGATGGAAATGGGTATTAGCCATGCGGTCGAGCGCATTTTGGGACTATATAGCAATGTCGCTTTGGCATGGATTGGCGCCGTTGTTGCTGATTTAATTATTTGTAAACCTTTGGGTTTAAGTCCGAAGGGAATTGAATTCCGCCGTGCTTATTTATATGACATCAACCCTGTAGGTGTGGGTGCCTTACTGATTGCTTCAGTGCTATCGATGCTTAGCTATTTGGGCTTTTTCGGATTAATGGCGAAAGGCTTGGCGAGTTTTATTGCGCTGGGAAGTGCGATGTTATGTGTTCCTATCATTGCTTACTTAACCAAAGGCAAATATTACATTGCACGCCAGCCTGAAAAAATTCAAGCGGCTTCAGTTGCAAACTGTGTGGTATGTGAACGGGACTATGAACTGGCTGATATGGCGGGTTGCCCAGCCTATAACGGTACGATTTGTTCTTTATGTTGTTCACTCGAAGCACGCTGTCACGATTTGTGTAAACCCGATGGTCGTTGGTCAGTACAGCTTAAAAAAGCCATCTGGCACTATTTACCAGAGCGTTGGGCCAGTCGTTTAAATAGTCGGGTCAGTTTATATTTATTACTGACTTTAGGGCTGTCTATTGTTTTGGCGGTGAGCTTAAGTTTGGTTTATATCCAAGAAAAAGCATATCTGGAAACGATTAATGCTGAAGGAGTTCCTCAGCTCTTTACGCTATTTGTCAAAATTTACACCATCTTATTTTTATTAATGAGCGTTGCGGCATGGTGGTTAGTGCTAAACGATGAAAGCCGCCGTAATGCTGAAATTGAGACACATCAACAAACAGCGTTATTGATTGATGAAATTGCTGCACATGAAGTCACTTCAAAAGACCTGCAAGATGCCAGAATCTCAGCAGAACGGGCAAATGACGCAAAAAGCCGTTATGTCATTGGAATTAGTCACGAACTAAGAACACCTCTAAATAGTATTTTAGGCTATAGCCAATTGCTTCAAAAACAAGAGCAGCTTTCGGAACAAGGCAAAATGGCGCTTGGGGTAATTAGCCGTAGTGGGCAGCATTTGACGTCACTGATTGACGGTTTACTGGATTTAGCACGAATTGAGACAGGCAAAATTTCTTTAAATGTGGTGGATGTGCATTTCCCAAATTTTATAGAACAGATTATTCAAATGTTTCAGCCACAGTTTGAACAGAAGAATTTACAGTTTGTTTATGAAATTGGAGAGAACCTACCGCACTATGTTCGTACGGATAAAAAACGCTTAGAGCAGGTACTGATTAACTTGCTGGGCAATGCTTTAAAGTTTACGACGAGTGGCACAATTACTTTAAAAGTTGAGTACCGTTTCCAAACGGCTTATTTTGAAATTAGAGATACGGGCTGTGGTATTGCCGAGGCAGATTTAGAGCGAATATTTAACCCGTTTGAACGGGGCAGTAATGTGGTTCAGGGTGGCTTTACTGGAACAGGGCTCGGACTACCGATTGTAAAATTATTGGTAGATTTACTTGGCGGGCAGCTATCTGTGAGTAGCCAGCTCAATCAAGGTTCACAGTTTAAAATTAAGTTTTATTTGCCTTCAAAAGAGGTGGTTCATCCGATTTCTAATGTCTATTCCAATCAGATTACGGGCTATCAAGGTGAGCGAAAACGAATTTTGGTTGTCGATAATGAAGCGGTAGATCGAGGCTTAGTCGCCAATTTTCTAAAACCTTTGGGTTTCATTATTGAAGAAGCCGAGTCGGGCATTGATTGTTTAAGACGTGTTCCTATTTTTCAGCCTAACCTGATTTTAATGGATTTGAATATGCCCTTGATGGGTGGCTGGGAAACAGCACGATTATTGCGTCAGAATAATATTACCAATGTGCCCATCTTAATTATTTCAGCCAATGCAGGCGAACGTGAGGTCAATCCACAAGATGCGGTGTTAAGTGAAGACTTTATGCTAAAACCAATCGACCTCAATTTGTTGCTGAGTAAAATTGGAGATAAGTTGGGGTTGGTGTGGGCTGATTCTAAGTCAACATTAACCGAAGAAAATAATGTGGTTCAAGCACTTCATATAAAGACGTATAAGCAAGAAAAAGTCACTGTTTATACACCAACAAGACAACCAGAAAACAATGGCCCACAAGATTTAACTCAAGCCTTGCAGCAACTAGATGAATTGATTGGACAAGGCTATATTCGAGGCATTCAACATGCTTTAACGCATTGTCGTCAAGATTTTCCGGAGCATGACGAGTTATGGGAACAGCTTGAACAGGCTATTCAAAAGTTTGATTTAAAACACGCCCAACGATTAATTCAGGATAAGCAATGAGTACGCAACAAGTTTCTTTTCAGCAGGCTTCAACAACTGAGCCGGCTGTTATTCTGATTGTGGATGATGTACCGGAAAATTTGGGCTTGTTGCATGAAAGTCTGGATCAGGCAGGGTATCGCGTGCTTGTAACAACGGATGGGTTGAGTGCAATTGAAATAGCACACCGATGCTTACCGGATATGATTTTGCTCGATGGCAATATGCCACATATGGACGGTTTTGAAAGTTGTATACAGCTTAAAGCAAGTCCAATTACTCAGTTTATTCCCGTCATTTTTATGACAGGCTTGTCGGAAACAGAGCATATTGTGCGTGGTTTTCAGGTCGGTGGGGTGGACTACGTAACAAAGCCACTGAATATTGAAGAAGTACTGGCAAGAGTGAAAACGCATTTGGCACATGCCAAACTGTTACAACAACAAAAACAGGTGATTGATGCAACAGAAACAGCAATTCTTGCACTAGATGTTCAAGGAAAAATTGTTTGGAAAACCCAAAAAGCCAGTGATTTATTGAATCAATATTTGCCTGAAATTGATGGTTTTGAGGCAGGTTTAAAAGCTTGGTTTTCAGACTTAGAACATGAAAAAGACCCTAAAAAATTAACCAGTTGTTCTTATTCAACGCCATCTCAGCAATTACAACTTTTATTACTCACGCCGTGGCAATCTGGCACAAGTGTGGCGAAAAATTATCTTATACAGATCAAGACATCTACGCCAGCTTTGGAAATGGCTGATATCTTAAAATATTGCCCACAGTTGACTCAGCGTGAAGCAGAAGTTATGCACTGGTTGTTATTAGGGAAAACCAATAAAGATATTGCAGAAATCTTGGAGCTGAGCCCACGGACGGTGAACAAGCATTTAGAACATGTTTTTGAAAAGCTTTGTGTTGAAAATCGAACTGCGGCTGTGGCGCATATTAATAGTCTGGTGCAAGAGTTTCATTAAATAAATAAGAGGCCCGTGTTGAGCCTCTATCATCACTATTACTTTAAGTTTTGTTTAAAGAAACTGGTCAATTTATCAAATGGAATAAGATTGACTCGATCATATAAATCAACATGTCCCGCACCTTTAACGTAGTAAAGTTCTTTAGGTTGGCCTGCGAGTTTATAAGCTTCTTCACTAAACTCTTTTGAATGAGCCTGATCACCTGTAATAAATAGCATTGGGCGTGGTGAGATGGTTTCAATATCGTTAAATGGATAGAAGTTTAAAAATTTGACATTACTTGTTAGTGTTGGGTGCGTTGTAAGGTCTTTTGATGAACTTTTCGGCGTATATTCTCCGCGTGGGGTACGATAAAAGTCATAAAATTCACGTTGGATCGGATGTGTATCTGCCGTTAATTCATGCGTAGTCCCACTAGTATATTTTGTTTCACCGCCTGTGAACTCGACATAACGTTGCGCAGCCGCTTCAGCAATAATTTGCTTTCTTTGCTCTAAGGTTTGTGAGTGACGTAAGCCATTGCGGTTCGCAGCTCCCATATCATACATACTGACAGTAGCAATGGCCTTCATGCGAGGGTCAATTTTTGCTGCGCTAATAACGAAACTTCCACTTCCGCAAATGCCGAGTGCGCCAATACGTTCACGGTTAATAAAAGATTGAGTTCCTAAATAATCTACAGCCGCACTAAATGCTTCTGCGTAAATGTCAGGTGCAACTACATTTCTGGGTTGGCCCGCGCTTTCACCCCAAAATGATTGATCAATTGCCAAGGTTACAAAACCTTGTTCAGCCAGTTTCTGTGCATAAAGCATAGAGCTTTGTTCTTTCACGGCTCCCATTGGGTGACCAATTACAATAGCGGGGGCTTTTAGTTTTTTATTTAAGTTCTTGGGGATAACCAGATTACCGACTATATCCATGTTGTATTGATTTTTAAAAGTGACTTTCTGAATAGTCACTTGCTGACTTTGATAGAAATTATTCGCGCCGTTAGTCATGTCTGCTGCCATACCTGAGGTTGAGGAGAATAAACCAATTGTTGCAGCGCAAATCGCAGCCGCCGTATGGGTTTTAAGCTTTTTAAACAAGGGAGATGTAGTCATGGATACCTCAATTTAAATAATTTGAATGGGTGAATTCGCTCATGCTTATTTCATTTGGGAAATTGAAATTTTGATGGGTTGTTTTTGCTTGAACTCTTGGGGAATAGCCTCAAGTTTCCCAAGCAAAATAAGACCATTTGCGTACCCAACAGTTGAGTCTTTATAGAAAAAAGCCAGATTACCCCAAGGAGCATAATAGGTAAGATCACCAGCTTTGCCCGCATAGCCATTGGGTGCATTCTGTGTAGTTAGCTTGGTGGGTAGGTCGGCTATTTTTTCAGTAGAGTCATAATCTTTAAGGGTTAATGTCAACGGAAGCTGCTTGGCAAAATCTTGAACAGTCGGTGTCATGGGTAATGTTGCAAATAGTGGTTGCTTTGATCCCTCAATATCAATACGGATTTTCATCATCGATAACCTTTGTTGATTGTTGCCCGTAGGCCTTGTGGCATAAGAAATAGATATGGCTGAAAACGAGAAAAAGATGCTGAGTAAAGTGAGAAAAAACTTCTGATTAGCCATATCGAAGAAACTCATTTCTTTAAGAGAACGCACTTAAATGCAGAGAAGTTATTCAATTTCTAGCGTAAAGGTATGAGCTGAATTTATTAATTTTTGATAATAATAAAATCAGGTACTTTTATGCTTGAGCTCATCTAAATCTTGATACTCACTGCTTGATATAGAGTTTAATAAATTCTCTTTATAATGATTAGCCTAAAAAACAAACATGGACTTATGAGCAATATTCATGAATAGTTTTATCCTCTATAATGAGATTAAACCGTAAAAAGAGACAAAAGCAGATGATAAACAAAGAAAACTATAATGATCTTTATGCTTTTTTAATGGTGGCTCGAGAAGGGAGTTTTACGAAGGCCGCAGGAAAAATGGGAATTTCGCAGTCTGCGCTCAGCCATACCATTCGCGGTTTAGAAGAACGTTTAGGGATGCTACTTCTGACCCGAACCACACGAAGCGTTTCGCCGACAGCCGCGGGTGAAAGGTTAAAGCAAACCATTAGCGCCAGCTTTGACCAGATTGATAATGAATTATCACTTTTAACATCATTTCGGGATCAGCCCGCTGGTACGGTTCGTATTAATGCCAGTAGCCATGCAATACGGGAAGTGCTGATTCCAAAACTTAAAAAGATTGCTGGTGACTACCCTGATGTGCAAGTTGAGCTAGCGGCGAATAGTGGTATGGTGGATATTGTTGCAGAGCGATTTGATGCAGGAGTTCGCTTTGGAAGTCGTGTAGCAGATGGCATGATTGCGGTACGCATTAGCGCAGATGTCAAAATGGTGGTGATTGCAACGCCACAATATTTTGAGAAATATGGAATTCCCACAATCCCCAAAGATTTAATCAATCATCAATGTATTGGCTTTCGTTTAACGACCCAAGGCAGTGTGTATGCATGGGAATTTTTGAAGGATGGACAAGAAACAAAAATCAAAATCCAAGGACAATGGATATTTAATGAAAGCTACGACATTGTCGAGGCGGTTAGAGCTGGATTTGGATTGGCTTACATTCCGCAAGAACTGATCCAACAAGATCTCGATCAAGGCAAACTTGTGCAAGTATTGGAAGAGTATAGTATCCAGTTTCCCGGATACCACCTGTACTATCCACATCGTAGACAGCTTTCGCCTGCATTAAGGTTGGTTATTGATGTGTTGCGTGAGTAGCACTTCGCCATGTAATAAAAGCAGTAATAGCACCGAATAACAACACAATAGCGCTCATATAAAACGTAGCACTATAGCCATGTGAGTCATATAACAAGCCGCCCAAAGTTGCACCTAAAGTAATTGCAAACTGAATAATTGCTACCATCAAGCCGCCACCAACCTCAGTATCTTGATGCAACGTCTGTGCAAGCCATGTGTTCCATGCGACAGGTGCCGAAGTTCCAATAAAGCCCCATAAACCCATCAATATTGCGACCAACCACAAATGCTGACCGCCAAGCACGAAAGCATAAGCAATGCTTGCCATCATTAAAGGAATAAGGATGAGGTAGCGATAGACATGTTGATTAAGAATAAAACTAATCACGAATGTGCCAACTAAACCCGCGATACCTAATATGAGTAATAAAATGGATAACATGGCCGCATCGACATGACTGACGGTTTCTAGAAATGGGCGTAAGTAGGTAAATAACGCAAATTGCCCCATAAATAACAATAAAATCCCTGTCATGCCATAAAACACAATCGGACGTTTCAGTAGTCCAAATGGATTTTGTGACTTTTCAACAGACATCATTGCTGGAAGAGCGGGCATACTTTTAAATTGCCAAATAAGTGCAATAATCGCGATAGGGACAATACAGAAAAAAGCACCACGCCAGCCAATAATTGAACCTAGAAAACTTCCTAAAGGTGCTGCAATTGTAGTAGCTAGCGCATTGCCTCCATTTAACAGACCGAGTGCTTTAGGTACAGCTAAAGGAGGTACAAGTCTCATCACAATCGAAGTCGACATGGCCCAAAAACCACCAATCACTACACCTAAAATTGCACGACCCACCATGAATAAAGCAGCAGAGTGAGCAAATGTAATCAGCATGCCAGAAACGATCATGAGTAGGGTAAGTAACAGCATGATATGACGGCGATCCCATGTCTTAAATACACGGCTAATAGTTAAGCTGGTTATCACAGCAAAAATGCCTGAAATTGCGATTGCCTGACCGACTTGGCCTTCACTCATATTTAAATCTGAAGAGATTGGTGTGAGTAAACTTACGGGCATGAATTCTGAGGCAATTAATACTGAGCAGCATAGTGACATTACAAATACAGCACCCCATGCAGCTGTGCTATTCTCATGTGTATCTTGCTCAATTTGATGAAAAGAAGACATAAAAGTTCCGACGTTTAAAACCGTTAAATGTTCATAAAAGAAATGAACAAATCTGGTTGCAGAGCTTATCAGCAAGGGTTTGAAAGTATTAGGCCTAGAATTACGAATAGAATTATGAGTTTTATGCATGAATTGTCTTTAAAAAGCATACAGACTCGCTGCTAAAAACAGGCTATTTTTTTACACTTAGATTTGTTCTTATAGTTCAAGATATACAAAGTCATTTTTAAATAAATATGAGTCGTAAGAAGAGGAATTTATTGTGAATATTCAACAAAAAGATGATACAAAACACGGTAGCTTTAGTTTACTTGATGGTGAAACCGTTGCAGGTGAAATGACTTATACATGGGCAGGCGAAGGCATGCTGATTATTGATGCCACAGATGTGAATGAAAATTATCGGGGACAAGGCGTAGGTCGCCAATTACTTGATGCTTTAGTTGCTTTTGTTCGCGAAAAAGAAGTGAAAGTGATTCCGCTTTGCCCTTATGCAAAATCGGTATTTGATAAAGATCCAAGCATTGGTGATGTCCTCAGAAAATAAGCTATACACTGAGAGTTATTTCATAAAAATCGGACGTTGGTGTCCGATTTTTTTTTATGGGTTTTTATTATATATGGACTGTGATGAACATGTTTTAAGCGGTTGTATTCAACTGATTTGAATGTTTTCGATTGCCAAATCGAATTTATCAAACTTATAGAAAAGCTTATCTAATAAAAATAGTTTTAGACCACTTGGGAAAAAAATAAACTCGGTACACAAATATTTGATCGCTAATTAGAGCTAAATATTTATAACGTTTTAATATTATTTTTTGGAATTTTCCTTGAACTGGCAGTATATCCATAGTGTGTTGCCGCAATTTTTCTCTGCAACTTTGACCACGCTGAAAATTTCAATTATCAGCATTATTCTGGCCATTATTGTAGGGCTGATTTGCAGCATTTTAATCACATATCGCGTGCGGGTACTAAATAGAATTGCCCAGTTCTATATTGAGTTATCTCGAAATACCCCTTTATTAATTCAACTATTCTTTTTGTATTACGGTTTGCCCAAACTGGGTATCAAAATCGATGGTTTTGCTTGTGGTGTGATTGGACTGACCTTTTTAGGCGGAAGCTATATGGCAGAAGCTTTTCGAGCAGGTTTGCAATCTGTTGCAAAAGGCCAGATTGACTCTGCAAAAAGTATTGGTCTGCAACCGATTCAAATTTTTAGATATGTCATTTTTCCTCAAGCGCTTGCTATTTCAATTCCAGCAATTGGAGCAAATTGTCTATTTTTAATTAAAGAAAGTTCTGTAGTGAGTGCGATTGCTGTCGTTGAGCTGCTTTTTGTCACCAAAGACTTAATTGGCATGGACTATAAAACCACGGAAGCTTTGTTTTTATTAATCATGGCTTATCTGATTATTTTATTGCCCGTGTCTATTTTAACCAGTTATCTGGAATACAGAAGTCGGAAGGTGAGCCATGGAACTTGATTATTTATTTCAGGCGAGTCATCTCGAACGTTTAATGTGGGGACTTTGGGCAACCGCAAAAATTGCTTTTATTTCAGTATTTTTCTCTGCGATTTTAGGCACGGTTTTAGGTGTCATTATGACTTCTAAAAACATAGTCGTTAAAGCACTGTGCCGCTTGTATTTAGAAGCGATTCGAATCATTCCAATTTTAGTTTTGCTGTTTGTTTTTTATTTCGGCTTTGCGACATGGTTTAACTGGCAGTTTTCTGCGATGTGGGTGTGTGTTGTGGTGTTTGTTTTATGGGGTACGGCTGAAATGGGCGATTTGGTTCGTGCGGCAATTACCTCGATCGATCAGCATCAACGCGATTCGGCCTATGCGCTCGGGCTGACTCATGTTCAAGCATTGGTCTACGTTATTTTTCCACAAAGTTTAAAACGAGTAACACCAGGCGCGATTAATTTATTTACCCGAATGGTGAAAACCAGCTCTTTGGCAGTTCTGATTGGGGTGGTTGAGGTCATTAAAGTGGGCCAGCAAATTATTGAAAATTCGCTGCTGACTGTGCCGAGCGCTTCTCTTTGGATTTATGGCTTTATTTTTATTTTGTATTTTCTGATTTGCTATCCCTTATCTCGTTTGGCGGCACATTTAGAAAAGGTCTGGGAGTAATTATGCCTTTGTTATCGATACAACAATTACAGAAATCATTTGCACAAAGTCATATTTTACAGGGCATTGATCTAGATGTAGAACAAGGAGAGGTGGTTGTTATTTTAGGGCCATCGGGCTGTGGTAAAAGTACCTTACTGCGCTGCATTAATGGCTTAGAACCGATTCAGGGTGGTGAAATCCGTTTAACTGGTTCAGGTGTTTTGGGTAAAGATGTTGACTGGACTAATGCTCGTCAAAAAATTGGCATGGTTTTTCAAAACTATGAGCTGTTTGGGCATATGAATGTGATTGACAATATTTTGCTCGGACCACTCAAAGTGCAAAAACGTCGCCGTGGTGAAGCTGAACAAGTTGCAGATGAGTTGTTAAAGCGAGTGGGTCTATTTGAACGAAAACTCGATTATCCGCGACAACTTTCTGGTGGACAAAAGCAGCGTATCGCCATTGTCCGTTCACTGGTCATGCAACCTAAAGTTATTTTACTTGATGAAATTACCGCTGCGCTTGATCCGGAAATGGTCAGGGAAGTGCTCGATGTTGTTTTAAAACTAGCGAATGAGGGGATGACCATGTTGATTGTGACTCATGAAATGTCCTTTGCACGCAAGGTTGCCGACCGCATTATTTTTATGGATAAGGGCAAGATTATTGAACAGGCATCACCTGAAGAATTCTTTGAACAGCCGAAAACAGAACGAGCTAAAACCTTTTTAAATATTTTGTCGTACTAAATTTTTATTATTTGAATCATGAGGAAGTGAATGTTTAAACGTAATTCAATAAAAATATTAAGCAGCATTGCTGTTGCTGGGGTGTTATTAACGGCATGTAGTAAAACGCCATCAACTGAGCAAGCAAGTAATACTCAAGAAGACCAGTCTTTAGAGCAAGTCAAAAAAAATGGGGTGTTGCGAGTTGCCGTTTTTGCTGACGATCCGCCGTTTGGTTATGTAGATAGTGCTGGCAATAATCAGGGCTTTGATGTGGCCTTAGCAAAACGAGTCACTAAAGATTTGCTTGGTGATGAAAAAAAAGTTGAGTTTATTGTGACTGAGGCTTCAAATCGGGTGGAGTTTTTAAAATCAAACCGTGCCGATGTTGTGTTTGCGACATTTACAGTAACACCTGAACGTAAGGAGGTTGTAGATTTTGCCGAGCCTTATTTAAAAGGTGCTTTCGGTATTGTCTCTCCTAAAGCCAAACCAATTACTGACATTGCTCAATTAGAAGGTAAAACGTTAATTGTAAATAAAGGCACTAGTTCAGATACCTATTTTACTAAGCACTATCCGAAAGTGAATTTACTGAAGTTTGAAAGAAACTCCGATGCGTTCAAAGCCTTGACCGACGGTCGTGGTGACGCAATTTCACAAGATAGTACATATGCTTTGGCGTGGGCTGCGAAGAATCCAAGTTATGTGGCGGGTATCCAGTCTATTGGTGATCAAGAGTTTATTGCACCAGCAGTGAAAAAGGGCAATACCCAATTATTGAATTGGCTCAATACTGAAATTAAGCAGTTAAGAACAAGCGGTGAAATTAAGAAAATTTATGATGAAACCTTAAAACCAATTTATGGTGAATCGGTTAATCCTAATGTGTTTTTAGATGTAGGCCAATAATTTTCGATATCGCTGGAGCAGTGTCTAATAGTAGGCACTGTGATTTTAAATAAGACTTTTACAAGAACGATAGGGTGAAATAATGACAACACTAACTTTACAAAATATAAAGCATGTTCTAGCTGCATCTTTGCTGAGTTTAGGTTTGGTTGCATGTGATAAAGGCACGCAATCTAATGAAAAAACAGCTGACAGCACTCAAACTGTGTCGAGTATTGAGCAGATTAAAAAGAATGGTGTCGTGCGTATTGGTGTATTTAGCGATAAACCGCCGTTTGGATATTTAGATGCTCAAGGTAAAAATCAGGGCTTCGATGTAGAGATTGCCAAACATGTTGCTAAAGACTTGTTGGGTGATGAAAACAAGGTAGAGTTTGTTTTAACTGAAGCTGCAAATCGTGTCGAATATTTAAAAGCCAATAAAGTCGATATTATTTTTGCAAACTTTACGGTTACACCAGAACGTAAAGAAGTAGTCGATTTTGCTAAACCTTATTTAAAAGTTGCTTTGGGTGTGGTGTCTCCTAAAACTCATCCAATTACAGATATTGCTCAACTCAAAGACAAAACTTTGTTGGTGAACAAGGGCACTACGGCTGATTCATTCTTCACTAAGACTCATCCTGAAATTAAACTGCAAAAATATGAGCAAAACACTGAAACCTTTGATGCTTTAAAAGACGGCCGTGGTGCTGCTTTAGCACATGACAACTTGCTGGTTTTAGCTTGGGCTAAAGAAAATCCAAATTACACCGTCGGTATTACCAATTTAGGTGAGCAGGACTTAATTGCGCCAGCAGTAAAAAAAGGTGATAAAGAGTTATTGGACTGGTTGAACCAAGATCTAGAAAAATTGGCAAAAGAAGGCGTGATTCATCAGGCTTATGAAAAAACTTTAAAACCAGTCTATGGCGATACGATTAATCCAAAAGATTTATTGGTTGAGTAGTCGTACTCATAGCCCCTAATGACTAGGACTCTAGATAGTATTTACTTGAGCTAGCATTCATCTACAGCCTGCCCATAATTTATAAAGATAATGTGTTTGCAATATTTTTTATAGATGGAAACAGTGGACAGGTTCTGTAGATGAAGAAGTTTTTTGGTTACTTTTTCCAAAAAAAGTAACAGAATTAGCTGATTGCTTTATAGATAGAAAGGTAGGATTCCATCGTGTTAATTCCTCGATTCTATATTATTTGAACTTAAATAAAGTCGGCTCTGCTGCCAATTTATCTGCCAAATATTGAATAAATACACTTAATTTAGGCGGTACGTGGCGTGTTGGCGGATAGAGTAACCACAGCCCACCGCTGTAATAGGTCTTAAAATCCCAGTCGGGTAAAACTTGAACCAAAGTCTGTTGTTGTAAAGCATGGCGCGCAACAAAGTAGGGTAAACTGGCTACTCCCAAATGCTGTAGGGCTGCGCTTAAACGTACACCTGTATGATTTGCAGCATAGCGGCCACGCACGGCAACACTAATCGATTTATTCCCTTGTTGAAATTTCCATTTTGAATCACTGATTTGTTCACCTAAATAGATACATTCATGCTGTTTTAAGTCATGAGGATGGGTTGGTATGCCATGTTTTTCTAAATATTCAGGAGTAGCACAAATCAAGTGATCGATATCAATGAGTTTTCGTCCCATCAGGCCGCCAGAGGGTTGCTCTGTAATTCGAAGCGCTAAATCAACTTCATCATCAATTAAGTCAACGTAACGGTCTTCTAAAAGCATTTGAATATCAATTTTTGGGTAGCGCTCTAAAAACTCAGGTAAATGTGGATGGATCATAAAATGTCCAACGGCTTTTGGAACACTCAGGCGAATGATTCCTTGCGGTTCGACATGAAATTGGCCTGAACTTTCCATCACTGCTTGCGCTGCATTGACCATATCTAAGCAACGTTGATAGACCTGTTGACCACTTTCACTCAAACGAAGCTTTCGTGTGGTTCGATAAAGTAAGCGGGTTCCTAAAGCACGCTCTAAGCGAGCAATCGCACGGCTTATCGCAGAGGGTGTAGTACCGAGTTGTCGAGCCGTTTCAGAAAAACTCCCTGACTCGACCACTTTAACAAAAGTCGCCATTTCATTTAAAAGAACTAAACTTTGATTTGTGCTCATGAGGCAAAAGTTATTTGGATTTAGAGTGGATTATCGCGTTTAAGAAATCGCAATACAATCTTTTTCATCTTAATGTATATGTAGAAAAGTATGACGCAAGCATTGTATTTAACAGGTGTTCTTGCCGCTGAGATTGAAGTTCTAGCGTGTAATCCTTGTGAAGATGGGCGTTTTACCGTGCATTTATCGGCAACCCCATTTCATCCTCAAGGTGGCGGTCAACCGAGTGATACGGGGAAAATAGCAGAAGTTGATGTAGTGCATGTAGCGATTGAACAAGGGGAAATCATTCATTACTGCACACAACCTGTTGAGTTGGGAGTGGCTTTCGCACAAGTGGATGAAGCAGGACGTCGTTATCATAGCCGCTTACATTCAGCAGGACATTTGCTTGGACATGTAATGCATCTATTTGGCTGGCAAGCTGTAAAAGCACAACACTGGCCACATGATGCGCGAGTTCAGTTCATTGCTTTGGATACAGCTCAGCAGTTAGATGCTCAAATGCTTGAACAGCATTGTTTACAATATATTCAGGCTAATTTACCAGCCAATCTTCAGCAACATGCAGATGGTTTTCGTGAAATCGGTTTTGGTGAGTTTTCTGCATTTCCATGTGGTGGGACTCATGTTGCAGCATTGGGGGATATTGGTTTTATAGAAATTCAGTCCTATCAGATTAAGAAAGGAAAGCTCAGTGTCAGCTATAGCGTTGCCAAGGAGGCTGAATAAATGTGGCAGTTGTATGGGCATGAGTTTTTAACGCTGGCACTCATTCACTTTTTGGCAGTGATTTTACCCGGGCCAGATTTTGTGATTACGGTAAGACAAAGTGTACGTTATGGCTACTTAATAGGGTGTATGACCGCGATTGGTATTGGTGTTGGCATTTCGGTTCATGTGTTTTATACACTTGTTGGCATTGGCTTTTTGATTCAACAAAGCGAATGGCTCATGTCACTCATCAGAACAGCGGGGGCAGCTTATTTGCTGTATTTAGGATGGCAGTGTTTGCGTAGTCAGCCGAATACTAATATTGAGATTAATGACCAAGCAGATACAGATACTCCGAGTTTATTTAAAGCCTTTACGATGGGTTTTTTAACTAATGCTCTTAACCCGAAAGCTACCATCTTTTTTCTGGCAATTTTTACAACTATTGTGAGTGTAACAACTCCCATGAAAGTTCAGATCTTTTATGGCGTATGGATGTGTATGGTTAATGCGATCTGGTTTATGGTCGTAAGTGTAATGTTTGCTCATCCAATAGTACGTAAACGATTTTTGGAGTTTGGGGTTTATTTTGAAAGGGTGATGGGGCTGTTGTTAATTGGGATTGCATTGAGATTGATTTGGGGATTGTTTGTTTAATTAAGCTGGATATGTTTGGGTATTTTCGCAAGTTCAAGTCATCTGCAAGTTTTTAGATTAGCACGATGGAGTTCATACCTGCATTTGCTCGTGCTAAATTTCATCCACAGCCTGCCCATAATTTATAAAGATAATGTATTTGCAATATTTTTGATAAATGAAGGCAGAGAACAGGTTCTGTGGATGAGGAAGTTTCTCTTGCGTGACGTTGTCACTCATTTTTTAAAAAAGTAACAGAATTAGCTACTTTCTTTGGAGGTAAAACGGTAAGACTCCACCGTGATAACTACTTTGAATTCTCTAGAGTATTAATGACTCTTAGCTCGAGCTAAAGTCATCTGCAACCTGTGTGGTATTAAAAAGTTTATGTTTCTGCGATATATCGATCAGATATAAGAGCAGGACAGGTTTTGCAGATGAAAATGCTTTTGCTCTTACGAAGCTTTAGACGCTTCTCAGGGCGAAACCAAAGTAAGTCGAGCCGAAGGCTAATCCAGAAATCGAAATTAAAATAGCAAGACTCCGCTACGACAATCACTTTGATTTATTCTTATTGCTGATGACCTTTTGCTCGAGCAGTTTTAGTAAATAACCCATAAAAAAGACCGCTCGAAAGCAGTCTTTTTTCCAAAATAGATTTAAACAGTACGCTTGTTACGCGTAAGTTGATGTAACACTGACACCAATAAATCAATTTCTTCAGTCGTATTATAAAAAGCTAAAGACGGGCGCACGGTTTGTTCCACACCAAAACGACGTAAAATTGGCTGTGCACAATGGTGACCAGAACGTACGGCAATACCATGTTGGTTTAAAGCCTTACCGACCTGTTCGGTTGAATAACCTTGTAGGGTAAACGACATGACACTGGCTTTGTGATGTGCAGTTCCAATCAAACGTAAACCAGACACACTGCTAAGCGCATTTTGACCATATTCAAGCAAATCATGTTCATAGCGTGCAATATTATGAATACCTAGACTTTCTACATATTCAAGTGCCGCACCTAAACCGACTGCATCGGCAATGTTTCCAGTTCCAGCTTCAAACTTGTTGGGTGCAGGTTGGTAAACCACCTGTTCGAAGGTGACGTCCTGAATCATGTTGCCGCCACCTTCCCAAACCGGCATGGTGTCTAGCAGTTCTGGTTTCGCATAGACTGCACCAATGCCTGTTGGGCCAAACACTTTATGCCCAGAGAACACAAAAAAGTCTGCATCCAAGGCTTGAACATCGGTTGGTATATGCGAAACAGATTGAGCGCCATCAACCAATACACGTACACCTTTGGCATGAGCAATTTTAATCACTTCAGCAACAGGGGTAACTGTCCCCAAAGCATTAGACACTTGAGTAATAGACAGCAGTTTAGTGCGTTCATTAATCAGTTTTGGCAACTTTTCTAAAATAATTTGCCCCGTGTCATCAACAGGAATGACTCGTAATTTTGCTCCAGTTTTTTTAGTGAGTTGATACCAAGGCACAATATTGGCATGGTGTTCTAAGTGAGAAACAATAATTTCATCACCTTCACCAATATTTTGTTCGCCCCATGTTTTTGCAATTAGGTTAATGCCTTCAGTGGTTCCTCGAACAAAAATAATTTCTTTGGAAGAGGGTGCGCCAATAAATCGGGCAACTACATTTCTTGCATGTTCATAGGCATCGGTTGCACGAGCTGCTAACTCATGTGCAGCACGGTGAATGTTCGAATTTTCATGCTGATAAAAATAAGCAATCCGATCAATCACGCGCTGTGGTTTTTGCGTAGTTGCAGCGTTGTCAAACCAGACCAGTGGGCGACCATTGACGCGTTCCTGCAAAATTGGGAAATCACGACGAATGGCATGTACATCTAAGGGTTGAGCACTGCTTGCTACAAAGGTAGGTTGAGATGGTTGATAGTGACTATAACTTTGCCCACTTTGTGGTAAGTCTAAGAAATAAAATCCAGAGCTTGGTGAGGTTTTTGCTGATGTATCAGCTGCAAAACGATCTTCAATGAGTAAAGACTTTAGCTGGTCGCCATGCGGCAACTGAAAAGACTGCGCAATTGAATAGTTATCTTCAACACCAGTAACAGAAGGTTCTGCTGCATTTGGGGCAGAAAAATCATTTAAAAAATAATAAGGTGATTCACCAGCACCTGTCGGTAAGTTTGGTTCAATACGTGGCACATTCGGCTCACTATGTACCGCTTGTGGCAAATGTGGTTCAAATGGCGGATGAGGTAAATTTGCACCACCAACTACAGGCGCAGACGCTACAATTCGACGTTCAGGGTAGTCTGGCAAATTAGGAATATGCTCAGGATATTCCGGATTAAGACTTTTCTGAAAGGCAATATTAGGTGCGCGACCACTGAGTGCCGAAAATGGTTCCCCCGGTTGCGGTGGGTGCGGTGGCGCTCCGACAGGTAAGTCCAAGTTAAGGCCCGATGGAGAAGCTGAACTGCTTGAGCTTGGCAATGCTGAAAAAAACTCATTAGCAAGTCGAGCAATGGTAGATTCATCGGGGAAGTTGGCTGGTGGGTTAACACCAGTCACTTCAGGCCCCGTTGGACTACCTTGCAGATTACTTGTAGTTAACTGGGTAGTCATGATATTTGTCCACCTCCACATCATCTAATACTGCCAAAGCATCATCAGTCAATACTGCAAGTGAGCAATATAATGAGATGAGATACGACGCAATCGCGTTACGATTGATTCCCATAAAGCGTACTGAAAGCCCCGGTGACTGTTCACCAGCAAGCCCCGGTTGGAACAAACCAACAATCCCTTGACGCTTTTCACCGACACGAAGCAGCAAGATTTTAGTTTTGCCATCTTCTACAGGAATTTTATTAGATGGAATAAGGGGAATACCGCGCCATGTAATGAATTGAGAACCGAATAAACTCACTGTTGGAGGTGGTACACCACGGCGTGTACATTCACGTCCAAATGCTGCAATCGCATCAGGGTGTGCTAGGAAAAATCCTGGTTCTTTCCAGACTTTACGTAATAAATCATCTAAATCATCTGGAGTGGGTGGGCCATTTAAAGTTGAGATACGTTGGTCATCTGTCACACTCGCCAATAAGCCGTATTCAGGGTTATTGATGAGTTCACTTTCTTGACGTTCTTTAATGGTTTCAATCGTTAAGCGTAGCTGTTCCTTAATTTGATCGTGGGGGCTGCTGTAAAGGTCAGCAACACGTGTATGTACATCCAGAACAGTAGATACACCATTCAAAAAGTATTCGCGTGGTTGTGGGTCATAATCAACAAAAGTTTGAGGTAAAGTTGCTTCATCACGCTGTGTGCAAGCCACCTGAATATCATCGGTATTATTTACACGGTTTAGGCGATAAATACCTGCTTCAACAGGAAGCCATTGAAGTAAGTGAGTCAGCCATCGGGGAGTAATCGTAGAAAGTTGAGGAGCTGTCTTGGTTGCATTGGCTAGTTGGCGAGCCGCATGGTCCCCAAGCGCAAGTTGGGCTTTATCTGTATTTTTCGCCATGAATCATTTTTCCTTATTACAGTGGCTTGGTAAAATCAAGAAATTAAAAACTCTAGTGTTGCTATAAACTAGAATTAGTTCTGGTTTTAAAAAAATAAAAAGGTTTTATAAACTTTGAATAGGTAGCTTATTAATTAAAAATCTATCTTTAAAATAAAAATATATTTAAATGAGAAATAAGCATTAAATTAATTTAATTCAGCTCTTACTATTTATTTGTCTCCTTATCTATTTATTTCACATCTATAGTTTTTAACCGGGAATATGATTTTTTTGATAAGACTCATTTGGTGACTGTAAAATCTGGCTACCTGCGGCAATACTATGTGTCAGCCAGACATTTCCCCCAATAATGGACCCTCGACCAATCGTAATACGGCCTAAAATAGTGGCACCTGCATAGATCACAACGTCATCTTCAACAATTGGATGGCGTGTATAATCTTTTTTCAAAGCACCATCATCATTGGTTTCAAAGCGTTTTGCTCCAAGCGTTACTGCCTGATAAATACGGACACGTTCCCCAATGACACTTGTTTCACCAATCACTACGCCAGTACCATGATCTATAAAAAATCCTTTACCGATTTGTGCACCCGGATGAATATCAATTCCCGTTGCAGAGTGGGCTAACTCTGAAATAATGCGAGACAGTAGAGGGACTTGGGCATATAACTGATGCGCAATTCGGTGATAAATAATCGCAAATATGCCTGGATAGCAGAGTAGTACCTCATCCACACTATGTGCCGCCGGATCGCCTTCGTAGGCTGCACGCACATCGCCATCTAAAAGACGACGTATAGAAGGCAAGGTATTAGCAAAATCTTGAACAATGTTTTGAGCAAGCTCTTGTGGCTGTTGGGCTGTGCTTGAATGACCCAAATGACGCTTTGCCTCATAATTTAAAGCCAGTTGTACTTGAGCATGTAAGGCTGTGAGTACCCGATTCAAAGTATAGGCAATATAAGAATCTTCAGTTTCTTGGCGTAAGTCGGCAGGGCCTAAGCGCATTGGAAATAGAATGCCGCAGAGATCATCTAAAATAGCTTTCAAAGCTTCTTTAGATGGAAGTTCACGGCCCCCAAATTCTTTGATTCTGTGCTGTTGCTGACGCCAGTCATGCCTTGCTTGTTGTAAACTCTGTACAACAGCATTAATGTTCCATTGAGTCACAAGCTTTCCTTGATTCACTGAAAATGTGTTGAAGTTTTAGTCTTGTTGCCAAGGGAGTTGATGAATACGCCAGCCGTTTTTTTGATTACGCTGCTGTTGATCATCTAAGTCACCTTCGAAGCCTTCAAGAACGTTATAAATGTGCTCAAAACCCGCATTAAATGCGGCTTCGGCTGCTAATGCTGAGCGGTTTCCGCTACGACATAACAAAAGAATGGTTTTATCTTTACCCGTCTTGGTTTCGAGTTCTTTTAAAAAACGTGGATTACGATTGAAAGAGGTGCCTGTTGCCCATGCAACATGAATACTTTCAGGAACATATCCTACAAATTTGCGCTCTTCGTTAGTGCGTACATCAACTAAAACGGCATGTCCTTGTTGTACGAGCTGCCATGCATCAGTGGGTGATAAACTTCCACTAAAATTAAGCTCATGGTCTTGGGCATATTGTTGTGCTTTAGAAAGAATCTCTTCATTTGACAAGGATGTATTTGAACCCGATGAAATAAAACCAGAACGGTTTTCTGTATTTAATTTGGCATTCATTAAAAATATCCTTTATCTTCTATCTAGATTGTTATTGTTGAATTTACGCTGATTTGAATATAAGCAGAAATAACGAATATCTATTTATATATATTTTTTTATAAATAGAGCATGTGGGGATTTTTAGAAATATTATTAATTAATCTTATTAACTATTATTAAAATGAGATAAGTATAAAAATTAAATAAACTCGTTGTTTAATGTCACATTATATTTAGCAATCAGAGAATTCACTGCTAAAGTGAATAACTGGTTGCTTTGTAAAATAAATGCTTAGCGTCTAAGCCATAACTTGTATACTCAATGTTGTCTAGAAATATAAGATTTTGGTGACTATGTGATTGAACTGCCCAATGCAAATGATTGGATTGTCAGAAATTCCGATCCAAATAGTCTGGAGCGAATCGAAGCATTTTTTAATGATCATGCTTATGAGTCGCATCGTCATGATACATTTGCAATTGGTCGGACATTAACTGGTGTTCAAAGTTTTCATTATCGTGGAGAGATGAAACATAGCTTGCCAGGAATGACCATGGTGTTACATCCTGATGAAAAACATGATGGAGAGTCTGGTACACGAGATGGTTTTAGATATCGGATGGTGTACGTAGAGCCTGCAACCCTACAGGAAATTATGAAGGGTAAGCCTTTACCATTTTTTGAAAATGGCTTAAGTCAGGACCCCCGTTTATTTAAGGCAACAGATGTTCTATTACAAGGGATAGACCAGCATATCGATCCTTTAGAAAAGCAAGATGCTTTATATGATTTGGCAACTACACTTTACGAAATTTCTGATAAAAAACAGCGAATTTCTCATTCTTATGACTATGTCGCAGCGGAACGTGCCAGAGAGTTTATACATGCATCTTTATTTGAAAATATTTCTTTAGATGATATTGAAAAAAATATTGGGCGTGACCGTTGGAGTCTTTCACGCGACTTTCGACTGCTATTTGGTACAAGCCCACATCGATATATGACCATGCGTAGGTTAGAGGTTGTGAAGTCTTGTCTAATGTATGGAGAGTCATTGACTCAAGCTTCCTTAATTGCCGGATTTTTTGATCAGAGTCACATGACACGTCATTTTCTAAAAGCATTTGGATTGACTCCAGCCAGATGGCGGATGATCAATAAGTTATCTTCTTAAACAAGTTATTTAAAAGTCAGCCTGTTTAGACTGACATAGACTTTGTCTTAAATTAGATTCATGCCTTTCAAGAAATCGTAAAACATAAATATGCCAGAAATGATCAGCATGATTGCCATGGTTTTATTTAAGCGATTAAACCAAATTTTATTTTTAATTTTTTTGCCTAACACTGCACCAGCCCACGAATAAAGACAGGGTGCACCTGCTGCACCCATCGAAATGAGCAACGATACTAAGAAGATTTGAATGCCGGTAATGTGCGCTGTTGGATACATAATTGTTGTAACAGGCAAAATAACCAAAATCCCTTTTGGATTTAATGTTTGTATCCAAAAGCCATTCCAGAAAGAAAGTGTCTGAATTTCAGTGGCTTCATCATTAATGTCGATATCTGCCTTTAACATCTGAAACGCAAGATAGAATGTATAACATGCGCCGAGCAAGGCAATATAGTGCAGGGCATTTTGTGGAATGATAGCCGCACCTGCATATCCAAAAATCATGAATAACATCAGCATCGCACAGCCGACACCTATAAAAAAATAAATCGTTTTTTTGAACTGTCCTGTAAGTCCCGAATTCAAACCCATGAAATTTACTGGGCCGGGGCTATACATCACACTCAAGGTATAAAGAAAGATTTCCATAACGCATCTACTGAATCAAAAACAACCCAGCATACTGACTCGTAAATTTAGGGTCTTGTACGTTTGTGATTGCGCTTGCACAAACGTACAAGACGAGAAAAATCGGGATTAGGCATGATGACTAACTTGAGATAAATGATTCAGGATAGAGGTTTATGTTTGACACAAAAATTGCGTTGATTGTCCGTAATGATCTTGCGACTTGGCAAAGGCTAAATGTTGTGGCTTTTTTGGCAACGGGGATTGCCTCGGCTGTACCTGAAATGTTGGGTAAACCTTATATCGATGCAAATGGTTATGAGTACGGCAATATGCTAGGGCAACCGATGTTGGTATTTGAGGGTAATTTATCAGGACTACAAAAAGCGCATCGTAAAGCAATTGAGCAAGATCTAACGATTATTCCATATGTACATGCCATGTTTTCTACAGGCAATGATGAGAATAATCGAGCGGCTTTTTTGGCCGACGATGCAAATCAATTAAATTTGGTCGGGGTGGCGTTAAGAGGACCTAAAAAAGCAGTTGATAAGGCAATTAAAGGACTTTCGTTACATCAATAGATTAAATAATTTTTAATATTGAAGATTAATAAAACCCACTATTTGAGCAAAAGTGGGTTTTATTTAAAAAATAACAATTAAAGTTTATCTTGCGTTTTGGTCTCAAAATCACTTGCATCATGACGTTCATGTAACTGTGTTTCTAAATCGCCAAAAGTGCGATTAACCATACGACCACGTTGTACCGCAGGGCGCGCCAGAATTGCATCTGCCCAACGTTTTACATGTTTATATTCATCAACACCTAAAAACTCTGCGCCGTTATAGACCCAGTTTTTAACTAGACCACCATACCAAGGGAATGCGGCAATGTCGGCGATGGTATATTCAGAACCAGCTAAATATTCATTTTTTGCTAGATGCTGATCTAACACATCAAGTAAACGTTTTGTTTCCAGAGCAAAGCGGTTAACCGCATATTCAATTTTAACGGGCGCATAGGCATAAAAATGTCCAAAACCACCACCTAAATATGGCGCGCTGCCCATTTGCCAGAATAACCAATTAAGACATTCAGTACGTGCAGCAATATCAGTTGGAATGAATGCTTTAAACTTTTCAGCCAAGTAAAGCAAAATTGAACCAGATTCAAACACTCTTAATGGCGGGTTCTGGCTATGGTCAACCAATGCTGGAATTTTCGAGTTGGGATTAACTTCTACAAAGCCACTGCCAAATTGCTGGCCTTCACCGATTTTAATGAGCCAAGCATCGTATTCAGCATCTTGGTGTCCTAGCGCTAAAAGCTCTTCAAGCAAAATAGTGACTTTCTGACCATTAGGTGTTGCTAAAGAATAAAGCTGGAGCGGGTGTTTTCCGACGGGCAGAGTATGTTCGTAGCGAGAACCAGAAGTAGGTTGGTTTAAATCGGTTTTTTCTCCAGTCCATTGCCAAACTTGTGGAGGAATATAGTTTGAATCATTCATTTTTTTATCTCATGTTTGGTTGAAATATAGGGTTTAGTTATGTCGCAAGCCAAGCCATTTTTGAACGCTCGGGCGTTGCCATTGTTGCAGTGCATAATTTTTTAGTCGTTCTGGTACAGCATCACCATTTTGGATGAGGCGTTGTAACATCAGTGCGAGTTCAGCATCCACAATGCTCCATGAATCAAACAGAAATTCGGCATCAGGCGCTAGAAGTTTTTCTGCAACAAAGAAAAGTTTCTCGGCTGCCTTTTGGCCTTCTTCTGAAAGCGGAGTGGAGTTGGGTTGAATAAAAATGACATCAGTTGGGCGTTCAGTTCTTAATGCCACCAAGTCTGATCTGAGCCATGCTTGAAGTTGTCTTGCTCTTGCCCGAGCCTGAATATCTGTTGGATAAATTGGTGTGTTTGGATAGAGCTCTTCTAGATATTCTAAAATGGCAGATGATTCTGATAGAGCAAAATCATTGTGTTCAAGTACAGGAACTTTGGCTGTTAATGACTTTGCTACAAAAGATTTCTCAAACTGGTCTTGTTGGCCTAAGTTGATGGTCGCTATTTCAAATGGAATTTGTTTTTCATGTAGCCCTATAAAAACTGTAAATGCGTAGGGGCTTAAAAATTGTGAATCTGTGTACAGCTTAAAATGTTCATTATTCATTGTTATTGTCCATGTCATAAAACGGATGGGATCTAGTCTAAGTGAGCTGTTCCAAGATTGGGTAGCTTTTTTGTGGAAAAGCTTTATCGATTTCTGAATTAAGCAATTTCATTGTTCATTAGGGTTTAATGTGCTGAAAATGCTGACGAACAATGCTCAGCCAAGCTTGTACCGCTGGTGATACAGGAAGATTCTTTTTCCAAGCCATGACTAAGTGCCATTGAATATTTGGTTTTTCAAGCGGTACTGCTGCAAATAAAGTAGGGTCCAGCATGTCGGTATAGTATTGAGGGAGAAGCGCAATTCCCATACGTTGTAAAACCATATCTGCCAAGAGGTGCCATTGACTGGTACGACAAGCGATAGTTGGATAGAACCCACGCTGTTTACAAGCATCGAGAATAATACTATTTAGAGAGAAGTTTTCTGGAAACATTAAAAACGACTGATGTTGTAGTTCTTCTAGATTTATTTTTTTGCGTGTTGCCCAAGTCGCATCGCGACGTAAAAGTACCATTAAAGGGTAGTTACATAGCTCAATGCTATTGAAAATTTGCTCATCAAAGGGCTGTAATAAAACGCCAACATCTAGTTCGTTGTTGAGTAAGGCTTGTTCAATACCGCGCGAACCAACCTCCATAAAAGCCAATTCAATATCTGGCCATTGTTGATGATAATCAAACAGGGCAGTCGTTAAGAGCTGCGAACCTAAAGGCGGTACGCCAAGTTTTAAAGTCCCTGTTTTTAATTGTTGGTAGTTTTCAATTTCAAGAAAGATGTTTTGTTCTGCCTGAAGAAGCTCGATTGCATGTTGATAAATGCGCTCTCCAATTTCAGTTAGTTCAATTTGTCTTTTGCGTCCATGATCCGGTTTAACCAAAAGCTGTACCTGAAGCTGCTCTTCAAGCTGCTGTAATATTTTACTAATGGTGGGTTGAGTCAAATACAACTCTTCAGCAGTACGGGTAAAACTTTTGGTTTTTACCAGTGTAACGAAGCACTGTAGTGATTTTAGAGAAAGCATAATAAAGAATAAATTATTCCATTTTGGAATAATATTAACATGAATAATTCATATTTAGCAGGTTTAACCAAGATAGCATAATGGTGTAGTTAACCATTTAATTTCGCAAAATGAGTACTGAATCTGCTTCTGGAACACCCACACAACCTTCGCTTTTAGCTTTAATTAAACAAATTCTGATTTTGGCTGGATTTTGGTGGGTGGGATATCTTTTACATCAAAAACTTGGCGTACCTGTTTCAGCAGGCATTTTAGGTATGTTCTTATTGCTTTTATGCCTGTTCTTTAAAATTATCAAAATGGATCAGGTGGCAATGGGAGCAACCGTTGTTTTAGGTGAGCTATTACTGTTTTTTGTACCCGTTGTGGTTGCCGTAGTTCAGTATAAAACCTTATTTATGAGTGAAGGTTGGCAAATTGTCTTGAGCATTGCAGTTGGAACTATTTCAGTCATGCTCAGTACGTGTTTGACCATTCACTATTACAATCGTTTGAAAGCTTATTTACAGGCTCGAAAACGTCTTCAACATAAGCATATCTAAGAGCAAAACGACATGAATATTTGGTCAATTCTTTGTCTCATCTGGACGCTGGCAGCCTATGTTGTGGCAAAAAAAATCTATCAAAAGCATCCAAAACTTTGGTTGTCTCCCGCGATTAGTGTGCCTGTACTCACCATCATTTTGATGACGATTTTTGGAATTTCATACCAAACTTATGCCGAAGATACACAGTGGATTGTTAATTTATTAGGTCCAGCTACGGTCGCATTTGCTGTACCGATTTATCGTTATCGGGAAACAATCCGTAAAAATCTCGGTGTTTTATCGATTGCGATTATTGTGGGTATGAGTGTGGGCGTGATGTCTGCCTATGAAATGGCGCAGTGGTTCCATTTTAGTCCTGAAGTCACCAATAGTTTGATGGCACGTTCGATTTCAACACCATTTGCCATGATTTTAGCTGAAGATATTCACGGTTCGGCGGCTTTAGTTTCATTATTCACCGTCATTACAGGTTTAGTTGGAATGATTTGTGGCGATGCAATTTTAGCAATTACTAAAATCCGTTCCAATGTGGCAAATGGAGCTGCCTTTGGTAACGCAGCCCACGGTTTTGGTACAGTCCGAGCTCAGCAGCGCAATAGTGAAGAGGGCGTGATTGCAAGTTTAACCATGGTAATTGCAGGTATTTTAATGGTACTGATTGGGCCATTTGCCATTCATCTATGGTTGCTGTTGTAGGTTTTGTCTATGTGGGCTTGTCATGTTGTTGAATGATTTTTGATAGTTTTTTTATGGCTTGTTCCATCAGTTCGGGCTCAAAGTCACCCAAGCCAACAATTAAACCCGAACGTTGCTGTTCTTTTGAAAATGTCGGTGAAATTTGCTTAATCGCAATGCCTGCATTGACTGCTGTGCTCGCGACTTCAACGTCATTAATGTGTTGAGCAAGCCATAACACCATATGCATGCCTTGATCGCCCGGTTGTAACCAAGCCAGTTCTTGAGGTATGTATTTTTCAATCAAACCAATAATGTGTTCTCGAACTTCTGAGTAAACATTCCGAATACGTCGAATATGTCGCTCTAAATAGCCTTCTTGAATAAAAGCAGCCAAAACATGTTGGTCGGCTGTAGGCGGGTGTCTATCAATTAACACCCTCAGTCCACAAAAAGGTGCCACTAGTTCCTTAGGTAACACTACATAGCCAAGTCTAAGTGACGGAAATAATACTTTGCTGAAAGTACCGAGATAAATCACCTGATCGGGTGCCATGCCTTGTAAAGATGGAAAGGGCTGACCGTTATAGCGGAGTTCACTGTCATAGTCATCTTCAATGATCCATGCATTTTGCTGCTTGGCCCAAGCCAATAATGCAGTACGTCTTGCCAAGCTCATAGGCATGCCAAGTGGATATTGATGAGAAGGGGTTACAAAAGCTGCACGGGCATTTGGAGAAAGTTTAATTCCAGCTTCAACCTGAATACCTTCTTCATCAACTGGAACTCGCACCATGCGAATATTTTGTACGGTATGCTCAAAAATAGCTGTGGTCCCACGATAAGCTGGATCTTCAATCCAGACCTCATCTTTGGCTTCAAATAAAATCTGGCTGCAAATATAAAGCGCTTGTTGAATGCCGGGCGTAATCACGATTTGTTCAGGTTCGCAGTGTACAGAGCGCGAACGACGCACGTAGTCTGCTATTGCAATTCTTAGTGATAATACACCTTGAGGCTCGCCATATCCCGAAGGCGCACCTGCGCCGCGTGATCTAAATTTATTACCAAACTTACGCCAAATATCACTCGGTTGAGTGCGGCCAACGGGTACAGATACAGCAAATGGAACATGGGGAAGTGGTTTAAATTCCTTGAGCACTTGGGCATAAGAAAGTGCAGATTTGGTCAAAGGTATTGAGCTTGGTTTAATCGATTCTTTTTGAAAATGTTGCGGCGCAGGTGTTTTAACCAAAGCATGAGATACATAAGTTCCAGTTCTTGCTTGAGAGTCAAAAACACCTTCTGCCAAAAGCTGATCATAAGCTTCAATGATGGTTCCGCGGGCGACCTCAAGGGTTTGGGCCAGTTCACGGGAAGATGGCAAAGGGTCTCCCGGCTGCAAATCACCACTTTGCACAGCTTCGCGTAAGGCTTGGGTCAATTGAGCACTAATCTTTCCTTGGCTTTTATCAATCTTTGCAATAGACGGAAGTTCAACAACTTTTGCCATTCTTGCCATAATTCTGGTCTACTTAAAAAAATACAAAGTGGTTCTTTTTAATAAACCACATAAACCAGAAAATTTACAACACAAAATATAAATAACCCTGATATTTACAACGAGGTTCTTAGCCATGTATATCCCTGATGATTTTGCAGAAAACCGTTTGGACGTATTGCATTCTCTTATTTTGGAGCATCCGTTTGGTGTGCTTTTTAGTCATGGGAGCAATGGTTTAGATGCAAATCATCTTCCGTTTGAGTTACAGACAAATGAAGGGAACTTAGGGATGTTGCATGCGCATGTATCTAGAATTAATCCTGTCTGGCAGGACGTTAAAAATGGAGATGAAGTGCTAGTCGTGTTTCAGGCGGGTGATGCTTATATTTCTCCAAACTGGTATCCATCCAAACATGAACAGCACAAACAAGTGCCAACATGGAACTATAGAGTTGTACATGCTTACGGTAAAGTGACGATTCGAGATGATGAGCGTTATGTTCGAGGTGTTGTGGCTCGTTTAACCCGTACCCATGAAGCATCTCAACCTGAACCATGGAAAATGTCTGATGCACCAAAAGACTATCTAGAACCCATGCTCAAAGCTATTGTCGGTATAGAAATTGAAATTACCAAGCTTCAAGGAAAATCAAAACTTGGGCAAAACAAAGATCGTCGAGATATTTTAGGTGCGGCGGATGGTCTATCGAAATCTGGTCATAAAACTATAGCGGATGCTATGTACAGTGTGGCTGAGTTAAACAAATAGTTTTTAAAATATAAAATTTTAGTATTCATTAAGGAGAAAAACATGTCTTGGACTACACCTGTTGAGTTGGTAGGCGAACACGTTATTTTAAAGCCGCTAGATGTAACTCAAGCTGAATCTCTCGCAGAAGCAGTTTGCGATGGAGAACTCTACAATCTTTGGTATACCCGTGTTCCAAGACCTGAACAGATGACTGCTGAAATTGAAAGACGTCTTGGTTTACAGCAATCAGGAAGCATGTTGCCATTTTATATTGAAGATCGAAAAACAGGGCAAGCGGTGGGTATGACGACCTTAATGCATATTGAAGCTGCACATCGCCGTGCAGAGATTGGTTCGACTTGGTATCGTAAATCTGCACAGCGCACACCTGTGAACACTGAGTGTAAAAAACTATTGTTGGCTCATGCATTTGAGTCTTTAGACTGCATTGCGGTTGAGTTACGGACATCTTCTTTAAATGTGCAGAGCCAAGCTGCAATTGTACGTTTAGGTGCAAAGCTCGATGGCGTACTCAGGAGCCATCAAATTGTAAAAGATGATATTTTGCGGGACACCCATGTTTATAGCATTTTAAAACATGAATGGCCTGCGGTTCGTCAAAACTTGGAATGGCTGTTAAGCAAACCGCGTTAGAAATCATTTAAACAAGCTGCTTTTCTCTTTTTGGGCTTAGCCAGAAAAGAGAAATTGCTGCAATGACTAACCACGGTATTAAAGCCATATTCATTGCTTTCCAGCCAACTAAGTCGAGTAACGCACCTGCGCTAAAAGAACAGATTAAGCCGACAATAAAAACAGTCATGTCGTTAATCGCTTGAGCCTTGGCTTTTTCAGCTGACGTATACGTTCCTGTTAGTAAAGAAGTACTGCCAATAAATAAAAAGTTCCATCCCACGCCTAATAAAATTAAAGAGATAGCAAAAGATTCGAACTGAATACCAGAGAGGGCAAAACCAATGTAGCAAGCAAATAACACAAGACCTGCAAACATGATTTTAAGCACACCAAATCGGGCGATTAAATTTCCAGTAAAGAATGAAGGCAGGAACATACCGAGTACATGCAGTTGAATGACTGTCGTAATCGATCCAAGTTCATGATGTGAGTGTCGCATGGCGATCGGTGTGGCGGTCATACCTAAAATCATGATGCCATAGCCTGTTACTGCCCCAAACAAAGCAACTAAATAGGTAGGTCTAAATACAATCTCTTGCCATGGTCGACCAGCAGTAAAGTCAGATTTTTGTTCAATTGTATGAGCAATATGTAAGCTGGATAAAATACCCATTGCCACGAGCGAGATGATGCTAATAATTAAAAATGAACCGATATATTCTAAATGTTGGAATAAAGGGCCACCAATACGTGCCAAAGTTGGGCCAATGAGTGCAGCAACAATTCCGCCTGCCATAACCCAAGAAATAGCACGTGAACGGAATGCATCATTTGCAACTTCACTGGCAGCAAAACGATAAAACTGAGCAAAAGATTGATATGCTCCAACACATAGCGTGCCTAATGCAAGAAGGAATAGTGAGCTATAAAAGATGCCAATTGAGGCAATAATACCGCCAAGCACGCCTAAAGAAGCGCCGAATAAAAAACCGTTACGTCGTCCTACATGCGCCATGAGCATCGAGGCAGGAAACATCATTAAAGCCGTACCCAAAAACATAGATGCAATCGGTAAAGTTGCAAGCGTAGGAGTATTTGCAATATTAGCCCCAGCCAAACCACCAATGGTCATGACAATCACTGATATCGTTTGAAAAAGTGACTGGGAGCTCGCCAAAATTAGAACTTGGCGATGCATGGTATTTTGAAGCATAAAGAGCCTTTAATTATAAATATTAATCGATGAGTCTGAATGTTTTCGGTTTTTATATAGGGAAGTATCACCAGTCCAGCTTGAAAATGTTGAGGCGTCTTTGGCAGCAGGTATATGTATATTTCTTTAGCATAAACTATTTTTTATCAAGTAATTGCAGCTGAATAATTAGACTTAATATTCTATCATCTGATAGTTTGATACAAAACAGTTGAAGCACCAGTTTTTATAAATAAGCAAGTTTATAGCGGACGTTTGGTGCGTTGATTCTCTCAAATTCCTTTTAGCCACCTTAAAATAAATCATTAACCTGAGGTTAATGACTGCTGATGTAGGTTGATTGATCAAAATTCCATAAAGCGCTTTTATAGATTCAGAACAAAACTGAGATCTATATAGGTAAGCACATGGAAGGATCAGTTCAGAATAAAGAACGATTATGGACAAAGCGGCGTCATGCTAAACAGCTAAAACTGGAGATGGCAAACCAATATACCGATGGTGTGGTCATTCCAACTCAAGATATTATTAAAGTCTTAGAAACCTTGATTACACCGGGTGACAGAGTCGTACTCGAAGGAAACAACCAAAAGCAAGCAGATTTCTTATCTCGATCTTTGGCACAAACCAATCCAGATGTTTTGCATGATTTACATATGATCATGCCAAGTGTTGGACGCTCAGAACATCTTGATCTATTTGAAAAAGGCATTGCACGCAAGCTCGATTTCTCGTTTGCTGGTCCGCAAAGTTTGCGTATTAGCCAGTTGATTGAAGATGGATTATTAGAAATTGGTGCTATCCATACCTATATCGAGTTGTATTCACGTTTAGTGGTCGACCTTATTCCAAATGTGGTGCTTTCGGCCGGTTTTATGGCAGACCGCCAAGGCAATATCTATACAGGTCCAAGTACTGAAGATTCTCCTGCACTCATTGAACCGGCGGCTTTTAGTGACGGCATTGTGATTGTGCAGGTGAATGAACTGGTCGATGACGTAACTGATTTACCACGTGTCGATATTCCTGCCTCTTGGGTTGATTTTGTGGTTGTGGCAGACCAGCCTTTTTATATTGAGCCTTTATTTACTCGCGACCCGAAACACATCAAACCTGTTCATGTGCTTATGGCCATGATGGCAATTCGTGGAATTTATGAAAAGCATAATGTGCAATCGTTAAATCATGGGATTGGTTTTAACACTGCGGCAATTGAACTGATTTTACCGACCTATGGTGAGTCTTTAGGTTTAAAAGGAAAAATTTGCCGAAACTGGACACTGAATCCGCATCCAACCTTAATTCCTGCTATCGAGACGGGTTGGGTTGAAAGCGTGCATTGTTTTGGTACTGAACTCGGTATGGAAAAATATGTTGCAGCTCGTCCTGATGTTTTCTTTACAGGACGTGATGGGGCGCTGCGTTCTAACCGCATGATGTGTCAGCTTGCAGGTCAGTACGCCGTTGATCTATTTATCGGTGCAACTTTGCAAGTTGATGGTATGGGGCACTCTTCGACTGTCACAAAAGGTCGTTTAGCTGGTTTCGGCGGTGCACCGAACATGGGGCATGATCCGCGTGGACGCCGCCATGATACGCCAGCATGGCTGGATATGCGTTTGCAAGGTGCCAATGAAACAGAAACCTATTTGGCCCGCGGTAAAAAACTGGTTGTGCAAATGGTGGAAACCTTTCAAGAAGGCGGTAAGCCGACTTTTGTAGAACGCCTTGATGCGATTGATGTGGCTAAAACCGCAGGTCTGCCTTTAGCACCGATCATGATTTATGGCGATGATGTCACCCATTTATTGACCGAAGAAGGCATTGCTTATTTATATAAAGCAAGCAGTCAAGAAGAGCGTCAAGCCATGATTGCCGCAGTGGCAGGAGTGACCAGTATTGGTCTAAGCCAAGACCCTAAAACCACAGCACGTTTAAGACGTGAAGGTTTAGTGGTGTTCCCTGAAGATTTAGGCATTCGCCGTACCGATGCTACACGTGAACTTTTAGCTGCAAAAAATATTGCTGACTTGGTGACATGGTCAGATGGTTTATATCAACCCCCTGCAAAATTCAGGAGTTGGTAATGATGGCTCAAATTCAATATCAAACACTCAGCCATAGCCAGCTTTTAGCAGACATGGCGGTCGAGGCTTTAATTGATGAAGTGAATCTGACACCAAAGCCAGCATTGGTCGACCGTCGTGGCAGTGGCGCACATGATGATCTGACTTTGGAATTAATGGAGAGTTCTGCGAAAAGTCTAAGCCCAATGTTTGAAGCGATGGCCCAAGCAGCAGTCCAGCACGGAATAGTGTGTCAGGCCTTGCGTGAAGACATTGGTGAAATTGGTCGCCAAGGCGAAAAAGTCATGATGTTGGCAACGGCTGGGGTCAACACACACCGTGGGGCAATTTGGGCCTTGGGGTTAATGGTCACGGCAGCGGCACTTGCACGCACAAATCAACAATATTTATCGGCTGTTGAGCTATGTGAGTTAGCAGGTCAGATTGCCCAGCTTGAAGACCGTTTTATTCCCAAACAGGCTTTGAGTCATGGTCAGCAAGTACAGAAAAAAATAGCTGTCTTAGGTGCAAAAGAGCAGGCACAACAAGGCTTCCCAACTATTGTAAATTTTGGTTTAAAGCAGCTTTATCAAAGTCGTAGTAAACCCATGAAAGAAGAGTTTGCTCGTTTAGATGCGTTACTTGCCATGATGACTAACTTGACAGATACCTGTGTGCTCTATCGCTCTGGAACTCACGGCCTAAAGCGTATGCAACAAGGGGCTCAGCAAGTGCTCGATTTGGGCGGTAGTTCAAGCCTTGAAGGCCGACGTGCTTTGCATTTGTTAGAGATTGACCTACTTAGGATGAAGGCATCCGCTGGCGGAGCAGCAGATTTGTTGGCAGCAACATTGTTTATAGATCGTGTTGAGCAGTCATCTTCAAAAAATAAAGAGGGATTTTGATTATGGAAACACTTCATTTTGAGTTTTTGGCGACAGAGCCACCTGTAAAAAAAGCATTAGTCGGATGTGTGGGTTCAGGTGATTTAGAAATTTTGATGGAACCCGGTGAGGCGGGAAAAACCACTATTCAGGTGGTGACTTCGGTGGATGGTAGTGTTGCACGTTGGAAAAATCTTTTTGAACGGATTTTTACAGCGCAAATACCACCAGCCGTCAATATTGATATTCATGACTTTGGTGCAACCCCCGGTGTTGTTCGCTTACGTCTGGAACAGGCTTTGGAGGAGATTGCTCATGACTGATATCCAAAGTTTATTAAATAAACAAGATTTTATTGAACTGAGTGCAAGAGAGCGTGCCAAGGCATTATTGGATGAAGGAACATTTAGAGAGCTACTAGACCCATTTGCACGTGTCATGTCGCCATGGTTGCTTAAGCAAAATATTGTGCCGCAAGCAGATGATGGCGTGGTGATTGCAAAAGGAACTATTGAAGAACGACCAGTGGTTTTGATTTCAATTGAAGGCTTATTTCAGGGTGGAAGCTTAGGCGAGGTTGGTGGTGCCAAAATTGCCGGTGCATTAGAGCTTGCGGTTGAAGACAATCTTAAAGGTATTCCAACGGCTGCAATCTTATTACTAGAAACTGGTGGGGTTCGCTTACAAGAAGCAAATCTGGGTTTGGCTGCAATTGCTGAAATTCAGGCTGCAATTGTGAACTTACGGCAATATCAACCTGTTATTGCTGTGGTTGCCGGTAGTGTAGGGTGTTTTGGTGGTATGTCGATTGCTGCTGGACTATGTAGCTATATTGTAATGACACAAGAAGGACGTTTAGGCTTAAATGGCCCACAAGTGATTGAACAAGAAGCTGGCGTACAAGAATATAACGCCAAAGATCGTCCATTCATTTGGAGCATAACTGGGGGAAATCAGCGTTTTGCCAGTGGCTTAGCAGATGCCTATGTTGACGATGATCGCCAGAAAATCCGCCAACAAGTAATCGATTATTTAGTCCAAGGCGTGCCTGAACAGCATCGTAGTTCAAATTACTCATTCTATTTAGCACAGCTACAACAAGTCGATACTGCTGAGCAGATTACCCCAGCACAGGTTCAAGCTTTGTATCAAGGAGAACAAGCATGAATATCGCCGTTGATACATTAAAAGCATCTACGCGAGGTGCACAGTGGTTTAAAGCACTCACGAAGGGCTTTAACACAGTTGAAGGTTTTCCAGCTTCTATTTGGGTGGCTGATGGTCAGATTGATCAGCAAGCAGTACGTGTGATTGCCGTTGTTCAGGACAGCAATAATTTGTTCCCGCGAGCGAGGCAAGGTGAAGTTGGCCTTTTGGAAGGTTGGAGTTTGGCAAAAGCGGTTGATGATGTAATTCAAGCTGATGCGCATGCCGAGATTAAACGCGGCATTTTATGTCTGGTTGATGTACCTAGTCAGGCCTATGGTCGCCGTGAAGAATTATTGGGTATTCATCAAGCTTTAGCGGGTGCAGTAGACAGCTATGCCAGAGCCAGATTGGCAGGTCATCCTATTGTCAGTTTATTGGTCGGTAAGTCGATGTCGGGTGCTTTCTTAGCGCATGGTTACCAAGCCAATCGTATTATTGCCTTAAAAGATTCAGGTGTTATGGTGCATGCAATGGGCAAAGAATCTGCTGCACGCGTTACCCAACGGTCGGTTGATGAGTTAGAACAATTAGCTGCAAGCATTCCTCCAATGGCTTATGACATCGAGAGCTATGCAACGCTTGGATTGTTGTCTGAACTTTTATCTGTTGAAAACCCTGAACAACCGACAAACGATGATCTTTCATTAGCGAAGCAGGTGGTTGCCCAAGCATTTAAAGAAATTAATGCTGAGCAGTCTAGAGGACTGGCACAAAGACTTCACGGCCAAAACCGTCAGATGTCTAAGAAGGTTCGTGAATTATTGCGTGAGCAATGGTCATGAAACTTGATCTCGAAGCCCATGATTTGCTGTGGGGGATGACAGCCGACTGCTTGGCTGATGATGCTCCGTTTTGGGTGAAAGAGGTTTTACTACGAGGCGATCCTGTTGTTGTTCGGCGGGAAATCACTCCCGTAGATCAGGTTGCTGTGGGTGTAAGAGGACAATTACGTCATCAACGATATGCAGCGCAAATGCCACGATCTACGATCAGCAGACAACTTAAACCCGAGGCACTAACTCACATTAATACACAGCGGTTTGAGCATTTGGCAGAACGTTTACAAACTATTTCTAGCATCATGAAAAACTTTTCAGGTTGTTGGGGCTATACAGGAAGTTTTGGGTTTGAGTTGGCAACTGGTATTGAAACAGTCACCCAACAAAGTGACATAGATTTGTTGATTCGAGCTGAACAGCCTTTTGCCAAAAAGCAAGCAGTCGAGCTACTCGAAAATTTTCAGCAAGCGGGGCTGAATGTGGATATACAGCTACAACAGCCACAGGGTGGTTTGGCTTTAAAAGAATGGGCTAGGAATAGCGGAAAAGTTCTTCTGAAACGTGCAGATGGTGCGGTTTTAGTAGAAAACCCATGGAATTAGGGAATAGATATCATGGCTTCGATTTGGGTATATCCAGGACAAGGTGTGCAACGAAGCAATATGTTGCACGACTTACCTCAAACCGCTCTGGTTAAAGAACATCTTGAGCGCGCATCGGATGCACTCAAAGAAGATGTCTTGATGCTAGATAGTTCGGCTGCATTGCAATCGACGCGAGCCGTACAGCTTTGTTTACTCATTTCAGGGGTAGTAAGTTCAGCTTTATTAGCTGCTGAAGACTTAAAACCTGATTATGTAGCGGGTCTATCGATTGGTGCATGGTCGGCAGCAGTTGTAGCTGACGTTTTAGAGTATGAAGATGCTATTCGCTTGGTTGCCTATAGAGGTGAACTCATGCAAAACGCCTACCCAATAGGCTATGGCATGACTGCTCTAATTGGTACAGACCGAGCAACCGTAGAAGCATGGGTGAAACAAATTTATGAAATAACGCCACAGGTGTTTGTCGCCAATATTAATGCACATAACCAAATCGTTATTTCAGGAAGTTTTGAAGCAATGAACCAAGTTGATGTTTTGGCAAAACAACATGGAGTAGTGGCAAAAAAATTAGATGTATCGGTGCCATCGCACTGTGAATTATTAAGTCAGCAAGCAAAGCAACTTGCAGCGTCTATGGAGGGAGTGACTTTTAAGCAGCCTAAAATTCGATATTTAAGTGGTACAACGGCTCGCACTTTAGGCAAGGCTGAACAGATTAGGGATGACTTGGCTTTTAATATGAGTCGAACTGTAGATTGGGAAAGTACCATCCAAGCTGCATGGGAGCGAGGTGTTAGGTTGCAGATCGAAGCTTTGCCGGGAACGGTGCTTACTACACTTGCACGTCGAACATTTAAAGAAGGAATCGTGTTGTCTTTTCAAGGAACACGCATAGACAGCATTCAGATGGCAATGCAAAAAGAACAAGACAATAGTTTTTCTTTTTGAATCTGATTTTACAAAAGCATAAATGATCCAAGGATATGAGGGATTGTCATGATTATATATGGAACAGCAATATTAGCGATCTGCCACTTACTAGGCGATTATCTGGGTAATACCTTAGGCATGTTATTAGGTGTGAAAGCCAATGTGGGGGGAGTTGCTATTTCAATGATTCTTTTGATTTTATCTAAAGAGTTGTTGGCACGAAAAGGTTATTTGCCACAAGTTACGCAATTTGGAGTTTTGTATTGGTCAGGAATGTATATCCCAATTGTTGTTGCAATGTCGGCTGGGCAAAACGTCGTTGCTGCACTATCTGGAGGAATGCTAGGACTAATTGTTTCTATTGCATCGTTAATTGGTACGGTTTTAGTCATCCGTTATTTAAATAGAATTAGTGGCGATTATGAAACCTATGAATGGACGATAGAAACCAATGAGAAAATAGCCTAAGCATATATAAACTATAAAAAGTTCAATCAAAAAAGGATTTAAATGATGGACGCTATAATTGCTGTGTTATCAAAAAATGCATTAGTCACTGCACTTGCAGTCACTGGTTTAATGATGTTTGTTTCCCATTTACTCTCAAAATATTTGACGAAAGGAAAACTGCAAAGCTCTGCAATTGCGATTACTTTAGGTTTGGTTGTTGCCTATTTTGCAGGAGTTTATACGCAAGGGACGAAGGGCATTTCTGACATCACGATTTTTTCTGGGTTTGCATTGCTTGGTGGAGCAATGATCCGAGATTTAGCTATTGCTTCAACTGCATTTGAAGTTGATGTAAAAGAGGTTAAAAAAGCAGGAAAAATTGGTCTAATCGCATTAGTGCTTGGTTGCGTTGTACCTTTTGCAATCGGGGTTATGGTCGCATGGGTGATGGGATATCGAGATCCAATATCAATGACGACTATTGGTGCAGGTGCAATGACTTATATTGTTGGTCCAATTACAGGAACAGCGATTGGTGCAAGTTCAGATGTAATCGCACTTTCTATTGCGATTGGATTAATCAAGTCTGTATTTTTTATGGTCGGCACACCACTTCTTGCAAAGTTCATGTACCTAAAAAGCCCGCGTTCAGCCATGGTATTTGGCGGTTTAGCTGGAACAACAAGCGGTACGGCAGCCGGTTTAGCTGGAACAGATGTAAGACTTGTCCCTTATGGTGCTTTAGTTGCAACCTTCTACACAGGACTTGGTTGCTTACTTGGGCCATCCCTATTTTTCTTAACAGTTAATGCAATCTTTGCATAGTTAAGCGAGTCCAATATACTGGCAACTTATTAGATTTAATAAGTTGCCGATATTTATCTTTTAAAATTAGAAGCAAACATACGACACTCGGCAATCAGTGCGAGTAAATTAGGATCTCGTTCTTTACTTTTCAAGAAAACCAAACCAATTTCTTGTTGCATATGATATTGCTGTTTTAGGGGAATAAGCTTAACTGAGCTTTCATAAACCGCAGAAATACGACCTGGTAAAAGGGCAAAGCCAACGCCTGAGCTGACCATACTAATTAAGGTAAAAATATCGTTCACTTGCAAAGCAACTTTAGGAGAAAAACCTGCTTTCTTAAAAATAATATCGCTATCGTTATGAGTCGCAAAGCCTTTGGTTAAAGTGAGGAAGGTCTCTTCTTTTAATAAACTTAAATCAATTTCTTTAAACTCTGCATATTTAGAATCTTTGTTTACCGCTAGAAAAATATCATCTGAAAACATAGGTAAAATTTCAAAGTCATCATCTTGAGTGGTTTCATTTAAAGCCACAATAATGGCATCAAGTTCCGTTGCTTTAAGCTTTTTAACTAAATCCTGATTTGAGCTCAGTAACAGTTGAATATCTAGCTCACTACGTCTGAGTTTAAGACCACTAATCACATTTGGAATTGTTTTGACAGTCAAAGAATAAAGAGAACCTAAATGTAAAACTTTTGCCGCAAAGCCAGCAGCTTCTCTGGTTTTATTAACAGTTATAAAAATGTCCTGTACGATTTTTTGCGCCCGTTCTTCAAATACATAGGCACTTTTTAAAGGAATTAGATTACGTCCTTCATTTTTAAAAAGTGGGCAACGCAAAGCACTTTCTAAAGAGTGCAATGCTTTGTGAACACTGACATTACTAAGCTCCATTTCTGTTGCTGTTTTAGATAAGTTGCCACAGCGCATAAATGCTAAAAAAATCTGTATCTTTTTAAGGGTGAGTTCTTCATCAATTTCCATATTAATTCCTTGAACCTGTTTCCTTTAAAAATATAGATTTAAGCTATAAATTTACCACAAAATCACCACTATAAAATTGTGCTTAGGTCGAAGTACTTTATTTAAGAAACAGCTTCAACTCTTTGTTGAATTGTCTTAATGATTTGTTCTAATGCACTTTGAATTTTAGGTGTTGATTCAAAAGAACAGTTGATTCTTAAATAATGCTGCTGCGCGGGTAAAACACTAAACAATGGGCTTGGAGCTACCCCAATGTTTTGTTGAATTAACTCTTCATAAATTTGCATACTATCTAAACTATTTGGCAGCTTTACCCAAAGAAAATAACCACTTGGGTAATAATACACTTCGCAAGATGGTGGCAGATGCTGCTTTAAATAATGATAAAACTGCTTTTTATAACGCTCAAGTGAAAGCCTGAGAGTACGTAAGTGCTTTTCATAGTGATGATGAGACAAAAACTCGACTAATGCATTTTGAATGAGTGCATTCACTGAAATGGTACTCATGAGTTGTAAGTGTTGAATATGGTCTGAAAACTTCCCCGCATAGACCCAACCCACCCGAAAACCTGCACCTAGAGTTTTAGAAAACGAAGAGCAGTGAAGCACCAGATTTTGTTGATCAAAATACTTCATTGAAAGTGGCTTTTGTCCGCCATAAAACAGCTCTTCGTAGACATCATCTTCAATCAAATAAATCTGGTGCTCATGAAGCAATTTTGCAATTTTATATTTAATATCATCGCTGACTGTAAACCCAATTGGATTATGGCTATTGAGCATGAGCCAACATACTTTAATTGGATAATTGTTAATGACCTGTTCAAAAGCTTCTAGATCAAAACCATGTTGAGGATGTTCAGGAATGGTAATAACTTTTAGCCCTAAACGTTCTGCTGCCTGCCAAGCGCCATAAAATACGTTTTGCTGTAATAAAATATAGTCGCCAGGCTGAGCAACTGCTTGTAAAGAAAGATTGAGCGCATCCAATCCTCCAGATGTAATGACAATGTCATCTGGGTCGGTTTGAATCCCTTGCATACAGTAGCGTTGAGCAATGAGTTTTCGTAAAGCTAAATTACCCGGAGGTAGGCTCGTAGTCTGGTCATAACTTTGTTTTTGGCGGGCAAGCTGCCCCATAATCTGAATGAGTTTTGGTGCATATAAAAGCTGATTATCGGGAAAGGCAGAGCCAAAAGGGATGACAGACTCATGTTGAATCGATTTAAGATATTTAAAAACTAAAGAGTTAATTTCAATTTTAGAATTGAGTGAAACAACAGAATATTGTTCTAAAGGTTTAAGCGTAATTTGCTCGGCAACGAAGTATCCCGATTTTTCTTTGGAATAGATCAAGCCTTGTGATTCAAGCTCTTGGTAAGCATTCATTACCGTCATTAAACTAAAACCAGAGCGTTGAACCTGATCTCTTAAAGAAGGTAACTTCTCGTGTGCATTTAAAGTACCGCTCTCAATGAGTTGGCGAATGCTATGGGCAAGTTGTTCTGATTTATACATGTATTGGCTGCACGAAATGACAAAATGAAAGATGCACTTAATCAATAATAAATGCCGTTTGTAGAATCTACAAACGGCATTTGCTTATAAAAATAAGTTTACTTTAGGTAAGGGGCTGCATAAATCAATATCACTTTAAACAAACCAGCAATAACAGCTAATGCTAAAAAACCACCTAGCCATAGCAAAATAAACCATTGGGTTTGAGACAGTTTAGAAGATAAATTTTTCATAAAACCCTCCTAACTTTAATGATAGCCTTCATCACCTACACGTACTTTGTCACGGAATACCCAGTAAGACACAATAGTGTAAGCAATAATGATTGGAATCAGAATGAGCGCACCGACTAAAGCAAACAGTTGGCTTGAATGTGGAGCTGCGGCTTGCCAGATGGTGACTGATGGCGGAATAATATAAGGCCACAAACTAATCACAAAACCTGTAAATGCAAGGAAAACGAGGGCTAGCGTATATATAAATGGTTTAAGGTCATGTTGCTGCTTTTTACACGCCGATAAAATCAGGCCAACAAACAATAAGACCAAAATAGGTACTGGGCTAAAATAGAACAGATTCGGTAAAGAGAACCAGCGATCTGCGATTTCAGGATGAGTTAATGGTGTATATAGACTCACTCCACCAAAAATAATGAGCAGTGCAATAATCAGCTTTGGCATAAGCTCATACATACGTTGCTGCAAGCCTTTTTCGGTTTTTAAAATAAGCCATCCACATCCTAAAGTGGCATACATGGCAACTACACCAATACCAGTAAAGAAGGTAAATGGTGTCAACCAATCAAGTGACCCGCCAGAAAAAATACCGTTGGTGGTTTTAATGCCTTGAATATAGGCACCCAAGATGATGCCTTGAAGGAAGCTAGTTAACACTGAACCCCAAATAAAAGCTAAGTCCCAAAGGTATTTGGTGCGATGAGCTTTAAAGCGGAATTCAAATGCGACTCCACGGAAAATTAAGGCAATTACCATAAAAATAATAGGTAAATACAGTGCCGATAAAACCGTTGAGTAAACTAGTGGAAATGCAGCATAGAGACCAGCTCCACCGAGTACCATCCATGTTTCGTTGCCATCCCAGACAGGGGCTACGGTATTCATCATCACGTCACGTTCTTGGCTGTTCTTAATGAAAGGGAACATGATCCCGATTCCTAAGTCAAAGCCATCCATGACGACATAAATCATGACACCTAAACCGATAATACCGACCCATATTAAAGAAAGATCAATCATGACGGTTCTCCCCAGAATTTTGTTTACTGTCAATGTTTTCATCGACAGCACTGAGTGGGCGCATTGGTGTTTTAAAGTGTCCAACACCGCCTGCTTCCATATTTGGCGTATCGATAAATACAGGGCCCTTATTAATCAATTTTAAGGTGTAGTAGATACCGCTACCAAAAACGATGGTATATACCACTACAAAAATAAAGAGGCTAATGCCGACTTGTTCTGCCGACACAGTATGAGATAAACCATCTTTAGTTCGTAGGATGCCATATACCACCCATGGTTGACGGCCGACTTCAGTAGTCACCCAACCTGCAAGCATGGCGATATAACCAGATGGGCCCATCACTAAAGCAAATTTATGGAACCATGAAGTTTCATAAAGTTTTCCACGCTTACGTAACCAAAGAGCAATTAAAGACAGCGTGACCATGAGTACGCCAAGCCCGACCATCACACGGAAGCTCCAGAAAACGATGGTTGAATTTGGTCGATCTTCAGGGGCGAAATCTTTTAAACCTGTAACTTGACCATCTAAACTGTGAGTTAAAATTAAACTACCTAAATATGGAACACCCACTTCAAAATGGTTTCGTTCTTCTTTCATATCTGGAATTGCAAAGAGTAACAGTGGCATAGGTTCATTGTGATTCGTTTCCCAATGACCTTCCATCGCTGCTAGTTTGGCTGGTTGATGCTCACGAGTATTTAAACCATGATTATCACCAATTACGACTTGCAAACATGAAGTCACAAGTACCATCCATAGACCCATCGAGAACGATTTTTTTACCAATTCATCACGACGGCCTTTCACTAAGTGCCATGCAGAAGTTCCTACGACTAATAAAGAAGAAACTAAAAAGGCTGCTGCACCCATATGGGCAAAGCGGTAAGGGAAGGATGGGTTAAAGACAATAGCGAACCAATCTTTAGGAACAATAATGCCATTTTCTATAGCGAAGCCTTGAGGGGTCTGCATCCAGCTATTGGACGATAAAATCCAGAACATGGAAATACAGGTACCAATCGCGACCATAAGTGTGGCAAAGAAATGGGCTCTGGGTCCGACACGCCCCCAACCAAATAACATAATGCCTAAGAAACCAGCTTCTAAAAAGAAGGCACTCAAGACTTCATAGGTAAGTAAAGGACCGGTAATACTTCCTGCAATACGAGAAAACTCACTCCAGTTGGTACCGAACTGATAACTCATGACCACGCCCGAGACTACACCCATACCAAAGGCAACGGCAAAGATCTTGATCCAGTATTTAAACAGATCTTTATAAATCGGGTTTTGGGTTCTTAACCACTTCCACTCTAAAACTGCTAAAAAGCAGGCAAGACCAATGGAGGTGGCTGGAAAAATAATATGAAAGGATACTGTGAAAGCAAATTGTATTCGTGCTAATTCTAAAGCGGTTAGACCGAGGCTCATATACATTCCCCCTGTGAACTAGCTGATGATGATTGATTGTGGTAAATACTTATTTTCAGGCAATAAAGTATTCTGACGATTAAACTTACTTCTGTGATAAATATTCTTAGCAAGTAAAATGCCAGAAGGGCAAAGTAATATAATTGCTTGATATTTCAATAGAATAGACCGATTGATTGTTCTCAATCTGTTAACAAAGCTCATGCTTGATGTTGCATTTGTAAAAATGCATGTTGCATTGAAACATTGATGAAATATCTGACGATGAACCATAGATCGTTTCATGAAAACTACCTACCTTAAGAAGTTTTCTTAATCATGCACTCACTCATTTTGTATATGTAGATACAGAAATTTTTTATAAAACTATAACAGCCCGAAGTCGTTATTATGGGTGCTATAGTTTTTTTTCAATTATCTGTAGCTATATATCCATTCATCTAAAGTCCAAAATAAAAATGAACAAGATTTATGGCTGGCCAAAATCAATCTTCAAAAACACCATGAATGCGACTTTGGGCTTACATATTAGCACAGGATAAATTTCTTCTTGTCTATTCCCTTGTTGTTTTGTATGAGGTCTGGTTGTTACGTAGGTTATTAAAGACCTTGGCTTAAGTGTAGCTCTTCTAAAATAGCTTGGATGTTAAAAAATGTTTATTACTTCTCAACTCAATATCCTAAATAAAATTATTAAAAATCAGGCTATTCCAGCACCTATAATGGCTCAATTAGAGCAGGCCTATGTTAATCTTGAAGCAACTTTATTAAGAGCAAAAGTCTTAAGAGACTTTTCTAAATCTCAAACTGTTTATTTAATTCAATCACATATTCATCCGCAGCAAAGCAGTTTGGCTTATCTATTTTCACCTTTTGTTTTTGCTAACCTCAATAAGCCTGCTATTTATACAACACCAGCGACAAAGCCCGTTCTTGCTATTCTCAATAAATATTATCAAGCCGAAAAGAAAGTTTTGTTTAAAGTAGATGAAGTTCTTGAAAGTCTAAAAATATATCTAGATTTAGAATTATCAGAGTTGAGTGAAGTTGGGTTTATTTATTTAAGCTTAATCAAAGCGCTGTGCCGAAGTGATATCTCCACAATTTTTTTAATTACAAATTTAGATATAGACCTAGAGCATTTAGAAGAGCTTGCGTTGTTTTTAAAAGTCAAAATTTATTGGATTAATCCTCAACAAAATACTGGTTTAAACGATCTAAATGATTTAGATATGCGTCAATTATTATTTAAAAATAAAGATGAAACTTACGTGAAATTGTGTGCTCAATTTGCCCAGCTAAATACACAGCTTGTAGGCTTATGTGATACTTTTACCGCCTCTCAAATGACCCATTTAATTGATGATATGTTTTATTCGGAACATATTTTTGAGAAGTTATCTGTCTATTCAGAATATATGCAAACCTTATTGCAAAGTCAGCATAGTCTTCAAAAGAAAGAGATCGCTTAATGTTGGTAGGCATTTTCTGGCGTTATATGAAGAATGAATACTGTTATAAAAAAATAATCGTTTTCATGTGAAATAAATATTTTATGGTAAAAGAAAAGCAATATTGGTTTTACTTACATGACAAATCTAAATTTTGAGCATCATCTCGGTTCACTAACGCATGCAGCACTTAGTCAGGCCTCAATCATTTCTCGGGTATGGGGTGAAGGGCCTTCTGAACGTTATGATGAATTGGCAAAAAATTTCAGACCAACTTTTGCTCGTATTAAAGAAGGGGCTTTAATCCGTGAGCAACAGCATATTTTGCCATATGAACAACTTCAGTGGCTCAAAGATATTGGTTTTACACGGTTACGCCTTCCTAAAGCCCATGGTGGTTTTGAAGCATCCATTCCTGAATTATTTGCATTGTTAATTGAACTTGCAGAAGCAGACTCAAATTTACCGCAAGCGTTGCGGGTGCACTTCGGTTTCACTGAAGATGTGTTAGTCAGCAAAAATAAAGAGTTTCAACAGCGCTGGTTAAGTCGGATTGCAAATGGTGAAACCGTTGGCAGTGCTTGGTCTGAAGGTGGTAAAGAGTCAATCGACCAATTCGAAACTCATTTGTATCGGGATGCTGACGGAAAAATTCGCCTTAAAGGGCAAAAATACTACACCACAGGTAGCCTATATGCAGACTGGGTTGACGTTGGTGTAACAGATTTAAATGGAGAGTCTGGCTCAGTCGTTGTCCGCCGTGAAGATGAAGGCGTTGAAATTGTTGATGACTGGAATGGCTTTGGTCAGCAACTCACCGCAAGTGGCACGGCATATTTCCACGATGTATTAGTGGATGAAGCTGAAATCTTACCTGATGATGATCGTTTTAAATATTCAGCTGCTTATTATCAACTTGTGCAACTGGCAATCATTACTGGTTTAGGGCGTGCTGCGACATATGAGGTTTCACAAGCGGTGGCTAAACGTACCCGAAACTACACTCATGCGAATGCTCAATTTGTAAAACAGGACCCGCAAATTTTACAAGTAGTGGGACAAATTCGTGGCGCGGCTTACAGTGCAGGGGCGATTGTTGAAAAAGTTGCACGCAGCTTACAGCGCGCTTACTTGGCAGCATTTCAAAATAATGAGCAGCTTGAAGAAGAACAAAATGCGCTTGCCGAACTTGAAAGTGCACAGTCTCAAACAGTTATTACTGATTTAATCTTAAACGCATCTACCATTTTATTTGATGCTTTAGGTGCCTCGGCGACAGACAAAGATTTAGGTCTAGATCGATACTGGCGAAATGTACGAACTTTATCTTCACACAACCCAAGAGTGTTTAAAAATCGAATAGTAGGTGATTTTAGTGTGAATGGAACATTACCGCCTTATCAGTGGCGAATTGGTAATGTTGCTAAACAATAATTTTAAATTTTAGATATTAAGCTGCTAGTTTTAGCGGCTTAATATTATTTTTGTTTTTAAAATAATTTATAAAAATCTATTAGAATAAAATCATATTTTGTTTGGGGTTTATATTATAAAGAATAGATGAAAATTGCTTTAGTATAAAAGTAATTAAAATGCTGGTTGATATTTTATGACTAAGAAGATTAGTTTTAATGCTTTTGAAATGAATTGTATTGCACATCAATCTCCTGGATTATGGCGGCATCCTCAAGATCGATCTGTTGAATATAAAGATTTAGAATATTGGACAGATTTAGCACAAATTTTGGAACGTGGTTTTTTTGACGGTATTTTTATTGCAGATGTGTTGGGGATTTATGACGTTTACCATCAAAGTGCTGAACATGCCTTAACAGGCGCAGTACAAGTTCCGGTCAATGATCCTTTGCAGATTGTACCAGCGATGGCGGCAGTCACAAAGCACTTGGGCTTTGGTGTAACGACTTCTATTTCCTTTGAGCATCCATATCCTTTTGCTAGACGTATTAGTACCCTAGACCATTTAACCAAAGGGCGAGTTGGATGGAATATCGTGACGTCTTATTTGGAAAGTGGTTCAAAAAACTTAGGCCTAAAAACTCAGGTCAATCATGACAATCGTTATGATATTGCTGATGAATATTTAGAAGTCCTTTACAAACTTTGGGAAGGTTCTTGGGAAGAGGGTTCGGTACTGCGTGACCGTGAAAGCGGTATCTTTGCTGACCATAAAAAAGTGCATCCAATTCAGCACGAAGGTAAATACTTTACAGTGCCGGGCATCCATATTTGTGAGCCATCACCGCAGCGAACACCAGTACTTTATCAAGCAGGAGCATCCTCACGCGGGCAGAAGTTTGCCAGTCAAAATGCCGAATGTGTATTTATTGCAGCGCCGTCTAAAATTGCCACTAAAAAAGTGGTACAGGGTATTCGCCAAAAACTGGCTCAAGAAGGTCGAGACCCGTACTCTGTGAAAATTTATGCGCTCTTGTCTATTGTAACCGATGAAACTGATGCAAAAGCTCAGGCTAAGTTTAAAGAATATCAAAGCTATGGAAGCTATGATGGGGCTTTAACGTTGCTGTCTGGTTGGTCAGGTGTTGATTTTTCACAATATCAATCAACTGACAAAGTTGAATATATTCGGACCAATGCGATTCAATCTTTACTAGATTCTTATGTAAATGCAGATCCAGAGCGTGTATGGACGATTGAGGAAATTGCAAACTGGAATAGCTTAGGTGGTAATGGCCCAGTATTGGTGGGTTCGGCAGAAACAGTTTCCGATGCTTTACAGCAATGGGTTGAAGATACCGATGTTGATGGCTTTAACCTAGCCTACATTTTGGCTCATCAAACCTTTGCTGATGTTGTAGAGTTTATTGTTCCTGAGTTGCAAAAACGTGGGGTATATCAAACTTCGTACGCGCAAGGAACATTAAGAGAAAAATTATTTGGTGCTGGGCCATATTTACCTGAAAATCACCGCGGTGTTAAATATCGCAATCTAAAAGAATTAAAACTTGCTGAAGCTAGTTAATGTTGTAAATAGTATTTAAATAAAGGCTGGTTAAATACCAGCTTTTATTTTGTCTTTTTATATCGAATTTATTGATGAGTTAATAATGAAAAGATAATTCTATAATTCAGATTAAAACATCAGATTAATTTGTTTTTGTATTATGTGAATAATCATTATTTTGTTTCTGTGATTAAAATACAGGAATTATTAAGTGAGCGTACAAGAACTCGATCATAACCACCGTTATGAAATTAAATCTCCCGATGATGTTTCACAATTAATTTCCAAATTTGCAGGGAAGGGTAAATCGAATAAAGTTATTTGGTTGGCACTGATTGGGGTGTTTATTGATGCTTATGATTTAACAACGCTCTCATTCGGTATTGAGCAAGTCATCTCAGAGTTTTCTTTAAGCCCTGTTATGACGGGTGTGGTGGCTTCAGCAATTGTCTGTGGAACCATTGTAGGTAATTTAATTGGCGGTTGGCTAACGGATAAAATTGGCCGTTATCGAGTGTTTATGGCTGACATGGTGCTCTTTGTCATTGCGGCAATTGTCGCAGGCTTTGCACCAAATGTATGGGTTTTAATTTTAGCCAGATTTATTATGGGAATTAGTGTGGGGATTGATCTGCCTGTGGCAATGTCCTACTTATCTGAATTTTCCAAGTTTAACGGAAGTAGTAATAAAGCTGCCCGTTTAGCGGCATGGTGCCCAATGTGGTATGCGGCTTCTTCTGTCTGTTTTGGTCTAGTTCTGGCGCTTTATTTTCTTTTACCACCTGAGCATAGCAATTGGTTATGGCGAGCATCTTTAATTTTTGGAGCAGTGCCTGCGCTACTCATTATTTTTATTCGCGGTAAATATTTAACGGAGTCACCAATCTGGCTTGCAAACCAAGGTGATTTAAAAGGGGCAGCTAAAGTACTGCAAGAGTCTTATGCAATTAATGCCGTTGCAACAGTCGAAAAAGTAGAAAGAACTGCTGAAAAGAAAAAGCGTGAGGGTTTTGCGGTTTTATTCAATAGAACTTATTTGCCAAGAACTATTGTGGCAATTGTGATTCATATTTCGGTGGCATTTCAGTACACCACTATTGCCTTCTTTTTACCTTCGATTTTGACACGGTTCTTTCATACAGATGTTTTGACGACCATTACTACAACACTCGGACTAAATTTACTGTTTGCATTTACGGGTGGGCTATTAGGCGTATTTGTTGCCAGCAGATTCAAATCTCGCCATGTGTTGCTTACGGGCTTTTTACTCCAATTTATTGCCCTCATTGCATTGGCATTGATTGGTGAGCCGGGCAATAGCTTTTTACTCTACACCGCAATTGGCATGCTCGGTTTGTGGCTTTTTGCTGAAGGTTTCGGGCCAGGGGCACAAATGATGGTTTATCCAACTATGGCTTATCCAGCTTCGATTCGTGGCGTTGGTGTTGGCTTTAACCGTGCAGTAACGGGTGTCGCTCAAGCAATAGCTTTGTTTGTTTTACCGATCTGGATGGCGGGATATAAAACCGATGTTTACCTGATTATTTCTATCTTTGCGTTTATTCCTTTAATTGTGATTGGACTACTGATTAAGTTTGAGCCTACCGCTCAAGATGTCGATGTTATCGATGAAGATAAAGCAGAACTTCCTCTCAATAATTCACCAGTAATCGACTAGAGTAAAAATAGATATCTAAATGAAAACAAAGGCCAACATCTGTTGGCCTTTGTTTTAAGAATTAGAAGTAATAAGCAAAAATCACAAACGCTTTTTTATTCCATTTATCATTGGTTCCACCAGCTGCCAGACCTTCACTATCTCCTAAGTATGGGTCATGTTTGCCCATCAACAACTCGGCTTGTACTGTCAATTTTTGATAGTTAAACGCAATGCCGGGTATAAAACGGGTTGAGTCTTTAAAGCCATCTTGTTCCTTTCGATAAGAACTATAGTTGAGATACGGGCGAACGGAGGTAATTGGGCCAAACTGCTGAGGAAATAAATAGCTGAGTTCGGCTGAATAAATCTGACCTTTGGTTGCAGAGTTAAATGAATAATCGAAACCACCCAAAGTTAGATGATCTTTATATTGGGTATCGGCATTATCAATGTCTTGATAACCAGCCAAAAGCTGCAAATTCCATTGGTTATAATTGGTATTGCTAAAAACTGAATAGACTTGGCGGTCGCCATCTTGTCCTGAACGTTTGTTTTCAATGGTGGAATACCATGCAGAGGCACCAAGTTGGGTAGAGAAATTTTCTTGGCCTAGAACATTTTTAAAGGTATGAGCACCGCGAACAACAATCGAGTTCTTTTCTTTGGTATTGGTGCCTTGCGGTACAGAATCATCTGCATTGACAGGGTTGATACTAAATCGGCTTGAGTCTTTGCTTTTACCTCTATATGTGCCACCATCGGTAGGGTAAAAGGCGAGTTGTGCTTCATTGATTCCATCATTGAAATCATATTTCACCCCAAGGTTATGCACATCTTCCCAACCTGCACTATTGGCAATCCCTAAGTAATAAGTATTTCCCCAAAAGCGACCCAAGCCAAAAGGAACGGGGTTTAAGCCAGCAATAATTTTACTGTTGTCATTAATTTTATAGCCCATCCATGCATCGGTTAGCCAATTGGCATCGCCTAAACGCCCGTAATATTCATAAACCCGATAATCTAAACGGCCAATCCATTTCGGGGAGTTGTAGTCTAACCATAATACTGCGTCGTTAAAGGAAAATTTACTCGTAGAAGGTTCAGAGTCAAAATCATAAACATATTTAGCCCGAACAGTACCACTCACTTTAAGTTGGCCTTCTTCAGCATTACCAAAGGTAAGGGCTGCATGACTTGAAAGGCTGAATGTAATTAAAGTCGTTGCGATGAATATTTTTTTGAAAGTTTTGGGATGTTTAAACAAAAGATTCTTTCTCCTCTTAAAAAATAAAAATTAAATTTCCGTCATGTATAAACCAGAAAAAGATTTGACCAAATCTCAATATTTGCAGAGGTTTTACGATAAAAAGATAATAAAATCTGATCTTTATATAAAAGAATGAAAATTAATTAGATGCAAAACTCTAGATGCAAGAAGCAAAAATAAAAATGATAAAATGAATAGGATAAAATAATTAGAGGGTGTATGTCAGGTGTTCATCATCATGTATTTTTTGAATATCGTTTTTAATTATTGATATATAAGTATTTTAATTTTACCTCTAACCTGTAAGTTTGTTTGATATTTGCTTTTTACCAAAAGATAAAAACTTATAAGGAAAAGTTATTTATAAAAACCTGATAAGCAACTCATATTTTTTTATTTTTCATTATAAGGTCGGCTGCATACCATGAGCTTATATTATTGAAAGATCATGAAATTATGAGCACTAAGACCAAACCGTTGATTATCACGGCAATTGTAATAGTCGCAATTGTTGCATTTATCGTATGGCAAAATAAGAAAGACAATAATACAAGTGCTTCAGTTGGTGACAGCAAACCAGTCATCATTGCTTATCAAACAGGGGTTGACCCAAGTAAAGTGGCGCAAGCAAATGGGGAATATGAAAAGCATAGTCAACGTACCATTCAATGGAAAAAATTTGATGCCGGCTCAGACGTTGTAAACGCTCTGGCTTCAGGTGATGTTGTGCTTGGTAATATTGGCTCAAGCCCACTTGCAGCTGCGGCAAGCCGTGATTTACCGATTGAAGTATTTTTAATTACTTCAAAACTTGGTGCATCTGAAGCATTGGTAGTAAGTAATAAATCAGGCATTAAAACCCCTCAAGATTTAATTGGTAAAACCATTGCAGTACCTTTTGTTTCAACTACGCATTACAGCCTATTGTCTGCGCTTAAACATTGGAATATTCCAGAAGACAAAGTAAAAATTATTAACTTGCGTCCACCTGAAATTTCAGCTGCTTGGGAACGTGGTGATATTGATGCTGCCTATGTATGGGAACCAGCTTTAAGTAAAGCTAAAGCATCTGGCACGGTTTTAACTGATTCAAAACAAGTGGGTGAATGGGGTGCTCCAACCTACGATTTATGGGTGGTACGTAAAGACTTTGCAGAGAAAAATCCTGATTTCCTAAAATCTTTTGTTAAAACCACACTTGAGCAACTCGAAAAATATAATCAAGACCCAGCTGCTTACGTTAAAAATGCCGATAACGTTGAGAAAATTGCTCAGTTAACAGGTTCTGATCCAAAAGATATCCCGCTTTTATTAAGTGGAAATATTTACCTTGACCACGCTCAGCAAAAACAAACCTTAGATGGCGAGTTTGCGCAAAATATCTTTGATACTGCGAAATTCTTAAAAGGTCAGGGCAAAGTCGACCAACTTAAAGCCGATTATAAAGGCAATGTGAACTCTTCATTTTTGCAGCCTTAAGGAGTTGTCATGAGTGTATTAGAAGCCAAACATATTCATCTGACTTTTCCTAAACAGCAAAAGCCAGTTTTACAAGACATTAACCTAACGATTGAAGAAGGTTCTTTAACTGTCATTTTAGGTGAGTCTGGTTGTGGCAAAACAACTTTGCTTAATATCTTGGCTGGTTTTCAAAAGCCAAGTTCTGGTGATGTACTTGTAAATCATGAAGTCGTAAATGGACCAGATGTAACACGCGCTGTGGTGTTTCAGGATCATGCATTACTTCCTTGGTTGAATGTTGCAGATAATGTTGGCTTCGCTTTGCAGTTGAAAGGTTTAAAGCGTGCAGAGATTGAGGCACAAGTGAGTGCAATTTTAAAAATTGTAGGTTTAAGTCACGTTGAAAAAGCTAATATCTGGGAGCTTTCCGGTGGTATGAAACAACGTGTTGGTATTGCCAGAGCTTTGATTAGTCACGCGCCATTTATTTTATTAGATGAACCTTTTGCTGCACTCGATGCTTTTACCCGTGAAAACATGCAGCAGTTAGTGCTCGATTTATGGATTCAACAAAATAAAAGCTTCTTTTTAATTACTCATGACATTGAAGAAGCATTGTTGCTCAGCAATCAGTTAGTTCTGATGACAGCCCATCCAGGCAAAATTGTAGAAACTCTACATCTCGATTTTGCTAAAAGATATCGTCAGGGTGAGTCTATTCGCTCAATTAAATCTGACCCTCAATTTATTCAGCTTAGAGAACAGTTATTTGAAAGTTTAAGGGCGCAAAAACAAAGTGGTAAGGAGGCGTTAACCACATGAGCACTAAAGATAACGTCTATGAATATGACAAAGCAGGGCTAAAACTTAAGCCAGATGTGCAAACAGAAAATCCTTCATTTTTATGGTCATTTTTTGAGAAACATCGAACTCTGGCGGTAAGTATAATCAGTGTGGGAAGTGTTGTTGCGATCTGGTTTCTCATTACTGCTTTGCATGTGGTACCTGAACTGTTTTTACCGAGTCCACAGGCAGTATGGCAAAAATTTATAACGGTAAGCCAAGAAGGCTTTATGAAGGCAACCTTGTGGCAACACTTAGCAGCCAGCATCTCTCGTGTGTTTTTAGCTTTGATTGCTGCCGTGGTGATTGGTGTTCCGCTGGGTTTATGGATGGGGCTGAACAAATGGGTACGTGCAGTTTTAGATCCTTTGGTTGAATTATTGCGTCCAATCCCACCGTTAGCTTATTTGCCATTACTCGTGATTTGGTTTGGTATTGGTGAAACCACTAAAGTACTTTTGATTTTCTTCTCGATTTTGGCGCCTGTCATTATTAGTAGTGCGCATGGTGTGTTGAGCCATCAGCTTAATCGTGAACGTGCTGCACTGTCGCTCGGGGCAAGTCAGTCACAAGTATTTTGGCATGTCATTTTGCCAACGGCTTTACCTCATATTATTACCGGTATTCGTATTGGTCTTGGGGTAGGTTGGTCAACATTGGTTGCAGCGGAGTTGGTTGCAGCGGACCGTGGTATTGGTTTTATGGTGCAATCGGCAGCACAGTTCTTAATTACCGATACGGTTATTCTGGGCATTATTGTGATTGCGATTGTCGCAGTTAGTTTTGAGCTGTTTTTACGTTGGTTACAAAAACAGTTTTCTCCTTGGTATGGTCAGCAGTTGTAGTAAAGAAGATGAATACAGTAGTAGCAAACTTAAATATTGAAGTGATCAAGCCTACCATTGGCGCAATTATTCACGATATTGATTTGAATGCGTTAAATGAACAGACAACGCAGCAAATCCAGCAGGCTTTGCTTGATCATCAGGTCATTTTTTTTCGAAAGCAACAATTAGCACCTCAAGCACAAGCAGACTTGGCACGTAGTTTTGGCACTTTACATGTACATCCAATTTATCCTTCAATTGAAGATGTACCAGAAGTGATGGTACTCGACAGTTGGAAACAAGATTTGCGCGACAATGAACTTTGGCACACAGACGTGACTTTTAGTAAAAATCCGCCATTGGGCTGTGTGTTGCAAGCCATTAAAATTCCACCTGTAGGTGGCGATACGTTATGGTCGAGTAATACAGCAGCTTTTAAAGGGCTTCCGCTCGAGCTACAGGATAAATTACGTGGTTTAACGGCGACACATGATATTCGTAAGTCTTTTCCACTTGAGCGTTTTGCCCATAACGAAGAAGAGCGTGAAAAGCTTTTACAAACTTTTAAGCGTAATCCGCCAGTGGTTCACCCAGTGGTGCGTACCCATCCGGTTACAGGTGAACCTTTGTTGTTTGTAAGTGAAGGCTTTACTACTCGAATTAATGAGTTACCCGAGCAAGAAAGCGAGCAGTTACTTAATTTCTTGTTTCAACATGCGACCCAAGAGCAGTTTCATTTACGTTGGAAGTGGCAAGATGGTGATGTCGCGATTTGGGATAACCGTTGCACGCAACATAAAGCATTATTTGATTATGGCGATGCACATCGCATTATGCACCGTGCGACCATTAACGGTGATGTGCCATTTTATAAAGAAGAACAACAGCCAGAGTTAGCCGAAGTTTAATTCTTTTAATTATTCTTTGTTTCAATTCCAATGCAGTGTTTTGAGTTGGAATTGAAACAATAACTCTTTAGCGCATTCCAAAACCTGACAATATGCCTGTGTAGTTTTTTGCAGGAGGTGAGGCCCAATCACCAACTTTGCTGGTTTTTAAATTTAACTGAACCAACATCTCAGCTTGTTTTACTGCCGCTGTAACGCCGTCAATAACGATTACACCTAACTCATTTTGTAGCTTTAGACATAAATCACTCATACCTGCGCAGCCTAAAACAATCGCATCACTTTTATCCTCTGCTAGTGCTTTTTTGCACTCATCTCGTACAATTCGATAAGCATCTGAGTCAGGAAGCTCCAACTCTTCAACTGCGATATCACAAGCTCGCACATTTTTGCAAAATGGTGTAACGCCATAGCGATGAGCCAGATGCCAGCTCATATTTACTGTGCGTTGTAAGGTTGTGACCACACTGAAACCAGTACTTACATAACTTGCAGTTCGCATGGCTGCTTCGGCAATCCCAATTACAGGTGCTGAAGTAATTTCACGGGCAGCATAAAGCGCAGGGTCACCAAAACAGGCAATAATATAGGCATCTACATTTAGCTGTTCACCTTGTCGGATTTCCTCCAGAACACCTACTGCACTTAATACTTCATCATAATAACTTTCAATCGTTGCAGGACCCATTTGAGGACTGACTGCAATAATTTGAGTATCAGCCCCCGCGACTATCTTTGCAGAAGCTGCAATTTTATCTGTCATGCTTTGAGTGGTATTGGGGTTAATAATTTTAATTTTCATTGTAGTTATACCTTGGTCATTACAGATTTTGCATGGGCAAGTGGTTGGTTAAGAAATCGGTAAATCACAAAACCAAGCCCCATGCCAATAAACCAAGTGAAATTAGCAAGCGCAGATAATTGCGGTAAAAGTACGCACAAAACAGGAATTAATGAAGCTGGAATTAAGGCATAAAAAGCAGAACGGTTATAACCATTTTTATACCAATACAAACCCTTAGGGTCTAAGGTATATAAGTCATCTACTACGATTTTTTGTTTTTTAACGAGGTAAAAGTCGGCTAGAAGCACGCCAAAAAGTGGACCGATAAATGCACCTAAAATATCAATGGTGTAGTGAATCACTTGAGGATTATTAAACAGATTCCAGGGGGTGATGAAAATCGAACCTACTGCTGCGATCATTCCACCCATACGCCAGCTAATTTTGCTCGGTGAAACATTCGAAAAATCAAAGGCAGGAGAAACAAAGTTAGCGACAATATTAATCCCAATGGTCGCAATCATTAGGGTCAAGCTACCTAAAATGACTACAAAGGTATTATCCAATTTACCAACCATCTCGACAGGGTCTGTAATGAGCTTGCCGTAGACTGGAAGCGTTGCCGCAATACAAACCACGGTAAGTAAAGAAAAGCCTAGAAAGTTAACGGGTAAACCAAGAAAGTTGCCCATTTTAATGGCACTAAAACTTTTGCCGTAACGAGCGAAGTCGCCAAAGTTCAGCATAGGCCCTGAAAAATATGAAACAACAAGAGCAATAGCACCAATCATGACAGGTACAACCGCAAAACCGTCGTATTGAACACCACTCAAGTTTAAATCAATATTTTGCCATCCAGCTTTCCAGATGAGCCATACTGCCATGGCAAACATTACAACATAGACCGCGGGGCCAGCCCAGTCGATGAACTTACGAATGCTGTCCATGCCAGACCAAAAAACAATCGCTTGTAGTAGCCAAAGCAGCATGAAGCCGATCCATCCTAAAAAGGATAGTCCAAGAAATCCATAATTTGAAACATCGGCATAGACCGACCATTCTGGAAAGAACTTTAAAATGACCAATAAGAATGCACTTGAGGCCAAATAGGTTTGAATGCCATACCACGCGACTGCAATCAGACCACGAATAACGGCAGGAATATTTGCACCAAGCACACCGAAAGTTGCACGACATATAACAGGATAGGGAGTACCAGTTTGTTGGCTAGACTTGGCAATCAGATTTGTAAAAAACTGAACAATTGCAATACCAATGAGTAAAGATAAAAGTACCTGCCAGCTATTCAGCCCAAGTGCAAAAAGGCTTCCAGCCATAACATAACCGCCCACACTATGAACGTCAGACATCCAGAAGGCAAAAATATTGTAAGCACCCCATGTTTGCTTTTTTAAAGGGGCTAAGTCTTGATTTGTCAGTTTTGCATCATAAGAAGGTTTAATTATTGCTTCGCTATTATTCATCTTGAACGCTCACTTCCCTAAGATGGTGGGTACTTTCAGCAGCTTTGGACTTCTGTCTAAAAGAATGAAATTACGATTGTGCGCAATTTGATATTTAAATTGTGCACAATCGTAATTGAGCAAAAGTTATGCCAAATTCTGAAATCAAAGCTTGTGAGTTTTTCCGTTCAACTAATAGTTTGTGTATTTAGAGGTAAATGAATGAAAGTTTGTCTGCTTAATCTGTTATAAAAAAATGAGTAAATTTAAAGGAATGGAGGAATCTTATAATGTTAAATCTTGAATAGATCTTCCAGCATAGATATTGTTCTTATGATAGAAATATTTCCAAATGGTTAAGTTGGACATACACTGTTCAAATTAAATAATGTTTTAAAAAAGAGGGGGCGTTAATAAAAATGGAGAAATCAATGCCATCGAATGCACCAAAAAAAGCCGTAGAAATGAGCAATGATGAAATTGATGACCATATATATAACGCTATTGTAGATGCCATTTTAAATAGGCAACTTACACCTGGAGCACGCTTGGTTGAAGCACCACTATGTGAGGCATTTGGTGTGACACGGGGAGTCTTAAGACGCGTTTTTGTTAAACTCGCCCATGATAGAGTCATCGAAATACAGCCCAATCGTGGGGCACTCATAGCAGAACATAGCCTTGATGAAACAAAAGAGGTCTTTGAAGCACGCAGCATGCTTGAAATCGCCACGGTAAAAAAACTTGCACAAAAGTCTCATCACTTAGATTTTAGTGAGCTTAGAGCTTTAGTCGATCAAGAATCTCATGAGCGTTTAGCTGGAAATTGGGCTGAGTGGATTAAGCTATCAGGTAAATTTCACCTAAAGCTTGTTGAAGCTAATCAAAACACGATTATGACCAGTTATTTGCAGACACTTATTGCGAGAACATCATTGTTAATTGGTTTGTATGAAATTCCAAAATATAATAATTGCTCGGCAGATGAACATCGTGCAATTTTAGATGCTATTGAGCAAGGCGATGAAAAACGAGCCACACAACTGATGGAAGAGCATTTAGAACACTACGCGACGACATTTATTGAAGAAAACAGCACAGCGGCAGCAGAGCAAAATTTATTAAATTTATTTAAAAATAAGAAGATTGAAGCTACTCAAACCAACTAAAAAAAGTGGGCCAATTCTTATGGAAAAGGCCCAGACCACTTATTTTATAGGAGCGATTTGATGCGTTAAAAAATCAATAAATAGTTTTACTTTCTTCGATAAAATTTTACGGTTTGGCCATGTCACATATAAGTGAAGCGGCTGACTGGTGTAGTCTTCTAAACATTTCTGTAATTTACCTTCTTTGTAGTAAGGCTCCGCAATAAACTCTGGAAGGAATACAATACCGTGATCTTTTAGGCACATATCTAATAATAATTCACCATTATTACAGGTCATTACTGGGAAACAATTAAAGGACACTTCTTTTTGATCTTTTTGGAAAATCAACTTCTTATGACGGCTATCTTGATAATAAATTAAAAATTTATGATCTTTGAGTTCCTCTAAAGAGGCGGGTAATCCATGCTGATTAAAATACTCAGGTGTTGCGTATAAGTAACGTTGATAGGTATTTAATATTTTACTATTTGCCAAATTTGGAGGAGAACCATCTACACGAATTGTTAAATCAAATTTATTATTATTCATGTCTAATAACTGATCTGTCATGAATAAATCAATTTTGATACTGGGATATTTTTCAATAAAGTCTGAAATTATATTTTGAAGAAAAATGTTGCTAAAAGACATGGGGGTATTGAGCTTGAGTTCTCCTTCAGGGTACTGTTGATTGTAGCTAATTTCATAGGCAGCCCATTCAAACTCACTTAAAATGACTTTGCTATGTTGATAAAACTTTTCTCCACAAGAGGTGAGGTTCATCTGTCTTGTGGTTCTGGTTAATAGTGTAGTTTTTAGGTCATTTTCGAGGTAGCAAACGCGTTTGGCAACCAAGTCACGAGAGATATCAAGTGCTCTGGCTGCACTACTAAAATTACCATGTTCTACGACACTTACAAAAGTGGAAATACAGTCTAATCGATCCATGGATAAGCGAAAGTTAAAAAAATATATATCAATGATTAAACTATAAAAATTAAAAAGCAATAATTGTTTTTATTGTATTCGTGCAGGATACAGATTCGTGCTGATTTGCTGTCTATGCTTTTACATTTTTATCTGTTTTGATAGTGACCAGTAAGCAATTTCAATGCACTACTCATAAGGAATAATGGAGTTTACCCATGAATAAATCACTTTTAGAACAACTATCACCAACGAATTGTCAGGTTATTTTTATTGATCACCAGCCACAAATGGCTTTTGGGGTACAGTCAATAGACCGCCAAGTATTGAAAAATAATACGGTAGGGTTAGCAAAAGCAGCTAAAACTTTCAATATTCCTGTCACCATTACCACGGTTGAAACTGAAAGCTTCTCTGGTCATACCTATCCTGAGCTTTTAGATGTATTTCCCGATGCTCCATTATTAGAACGTACTTCAATGAATTCATGGGATGACCAAAAAGTACGTGATTCACTTGCAAAAAATAACCGTAAGAAAGTGATTGTTTCTGGTTTGTGGACTGAAGTGTGCAATAACACTTTTGCTTTTGGTGCCATGCTTGAAGGTGATTATGAAATTTATATGGTTGCGGATGCTTCTGGTGGTACATCGAAAGAAGCGCACGATTATTCTATGCAGCGCATGATTCAAGCAGGTGTCGTTCCTGTAACTTGGCAACAAGTGTTACTTGAATGGCAGCGTGATTGGGCACACCGTGATACTTATGATGCAGTAATGGCAATTGTACGTGAGCATTCTGGTGCTTATGGTATGGGCGTGGACTATGCTTATACAATGGTACATAAGGCACCTGAACGTACCACATCAAAACACGAAGTACTTGCACCAGTTCCCGCAAAATAAGAAATAGTTGAGTTAAGGGTATTTCGATATTTAAGTTGATTTATTCGATTTTTGACTATATTTGATAAGTGGAAAAGCCATCTGCAATTGTTCGAGGCAGGACAAAATCTGAAAAAGATTGTAATTGAACGAGTTTTGCAGATGGCAATGGTTTTGGTTACTTTTCCCGAAAGAAAAGTAACAGAATTAACTACCCATTATTGAATGTAAAAACGGTCAGACTCCGTCGTGTAAAATCAAAAAGAATAATGAAATATATATGTTGCTATACCTTTATTTTTTAGAACGATAATTCACAAGAATGGAGTTCAGAATGACCGAAATAAACCTCATACTCAAAAATGGTAAAATCACCACACTAGATCCTAAAAATCCAGAAGTACAAGCAATTGCCATAGCAGATGGTAAAGTCGTACGCACCGGCACAAATGATGAGATCATGAGGCTGGCATCAGTGACGAGCAAAGTTGTAGATTTAAATGGTCGTCGTGTTATACCGGGTCTAAATGACAGTCATCTACATATTATTCGTGGTGGCCTGAACTACAATATGGAGCTGCGCTGGGAAGGTGTGCCATCTGTAGCGGATGCACTACGCTTACTCAAGGAACAAGCCGATAATACTCCAGCTCCACAATGGGTACGTGTGGTTGGTGGTTGGACTGAATTCCAGTTTGCCGAAAAGCGTTTACCGACTTTAGAAGAAATTAATAAAGCCGCTCCTGATACTCCAGTATTTGTTTTACATTTATATGCTAGCGCCTTGTTGAACCGAGCTGCGCTTGATGTATTGGGCTTTAATAAAGACACACCAGACCCACCCGGCGGCAAGATTGTACGAGATGAAAAGGGTGAGCCAACAGGTCTATTGCTCGCAACTCCATCCGCTATGATTTTATATTCGACCTTGGGCAAAGCACCGAAATTGCCAGTTGAAGATCAAGTCAATTCAACTCGTCATTTCATGCGTGAACTCAATCGATTAGGTATTACTTCTGCAATCGATGCGGGTGGCGGCGGGCAAAACTATCCTGAAGATTATGATGTGATTAAGCAATTGCATGATCAAAATCAAATGACGGTGCGAATTGCTTACAATTTATTTGCTCAAAAGGCAGGTCAGGAGCTTGATGATTATCGTCGCTGGACAGAAATGACATTCCCAGGCGATGGTGATGAACTATTTAGAATGAATGGAGCGGGTGAGAACCTGACTTGGTCGGCGGGCGACTTTGAAGATTTCTATGAGCCGCGTCCAGATTTACCAGAAAAAATGGAAGGTGAACTCGAAGCCATTGTAGAGCATTTATCTGAAAAGAAATGGCCATTTCGTATTCATGCAACCTATGATGAAAGTATTAACCGATTACTCAATGTATTTGAAAAAGTAAATTCAAAACAGCCATTTGCAACTCGATTTATTATTGACCATGCCGAAACCGTATCTGAACGTAATATTGAGCGTATTGGCGCGTTGGGCGGTGGTATCGCCATTCAACACCGTATGGCATATCAAGGTGAGATTTTCGTAAAACGCTATGGTGCAGAAGCTGCTCAAGCAACGCCACCAGTTAAGAAAATGTTAGAGCTCGGTGTTCCTGTAGGTGCGGGAACAGATGCAACACGTGTTGCATCTTATAACCCTTGGGTTTGCTTATATTGGTTGAGCACAGGTAAAACTGTTGGTGGTTTACCTTTGTATGATGAAAAAAATCTGTTAGATCGCCAAACAGCGCTTATGCTCTGGACCAAAGGTTCGGCTTGGTTTTCAGGTGAAAAAGATGTCAAAGGCTCACTAACAGCAGGCGAACTTGCCGATCTGGTTGTATTGTCTGATGACTACTTCAAAGTTGAGGCAGATGATATTCAGTGGATTGAGTCTGTGCTCACTGTTTTAGGTGGCAAAGTGGTATATGCCGGAGCAGAGTTTAAGCAGGATGATCCTCCATTACCACCAGCATCACCAACATGGTCGCCAGTAAAACGCTTTGGTGGACAATGGCGTTTATCAGAAAACCGTAATGCACCTTCAAATCAGTCTTTACAGTCAGAAAGCGCGCTATGTGCATGTACGAGCAGTTGCGGTATGCATGGACATAGCCACTCATGGATGCTTGATGTTCCTGTAAATGATAAAGATAAAAAATCTTTCTGGGGCGCACTGGGTTGTTCGTGTTTTGCATTTTAAATAAAACAGTATGGGAACCTGCCGCTTTAAATGGCTTGGTTCTCTAAGGTATGTACCATGAAAATGTACTTATTATCTTTGGCTGTAGGGTTGCTCGTTGGTGTCTTATATTACGTTTTAAATGTGAAGTCGCCAGCTCCACCTCTTGTTGCATTAGTCGGTTTGTTAGGTATGGTGATAGGAGAACAACTCCTTCCTTTTATTAAGTCCTATTTTTAACCACTTTCATTCAACAAAAAAGCTAAATGGTATTGCGCCATTTAGCTTTTTATATTGATGAGTGTTTTCAATTACTTTATACGATGGCCTTGCTCATCAATAATCACTTCACCATCTTCTTTTGCAAAATAGCCTAAGTTTTCTGAATCTAAAATATCAAGGACAATTTCAGAAGGGCGGCACAAACGTGTACCTTTTGAAGTCACTACAAACGGACGATTGATTAAAATTGGGTACTGAATCATAAAATCAATTAATTGTTCATCTGTCCAGCTGTCTTGTTCCAAATCTAAATCTTTATATGGATCAACATTTTTACGAATTGCATCACGAACGGTTAATCCAGCTTGTGAAATGAGTTGAGTAAGCTCATCTTTACTAGGAGGTGTCTGTAAATATTCAATAACAATGGGTTCAATCCCAGCGTGACGAATAAGTGCCAGCGTATTACGTGAGGTTCCGCAAGCAGGGTTATGGTAAATCTTCACTAGCTCAGTCATGACAAATTTATCGCCGAATTAAGATATTGCATTTATATATGGATATCCGTATATTTGCAATAACGAATATGAATTGTTGCTGACATGATCACTCAAGTCGATTTTTTTAAATGTCTTTCGGACCCTACTCGGTTAAGCATTCTTAAATTAGTTTTAAGCAAACAAAACATATGTGTTTGTGAACTGACCGAGCAACTTGATTTAAGCCAACCAAAAATTTCCCGACATTTAGCGCTATTACGTACTCATGGCATTTTACTTGACTCAAGACAAGGGCAATGGGTGTATTACAGCGTTAACCCAGATTTACCAAGTTGGGCTGTTGAAGTTTTGAAAATTATAGGAAACCAAGATGAAAGTTTCGTGAATCAATCATCTTCACAGTTTTCTTCTATTTCTACCTATTGTGAGTAACACCATGAAATTCTTATTTTTGTGTACAGGAAACAGTTGTCGTAGCATTTTGTCGGAAGTTTTATTTAATAGCCGTGCACCAGAAAGTTGGAAAGCGTATAGCGCAGGCAGTAAACCCTCAGGACAGGTGCATCCATTAACCATTGAAACTCTTGAAAACTTAGGTCTTTCAACAGATGGGCTATGGAGCAAAACCATTGATGACTGCGAGCAGTATCAACCAGATGTTGTGATTACAGTCTGTGATTCTGCTGCACAAGAAGCATGCCCACTTTATTTAGGTGGTGCAATCAAAGCACACTGGGGCTTAAGTGATCCATCTCATTTGGACTTGCCAAAAGAAGAAAAATTAAAAGCTTTCCAAGAGACTGTAGATCATATCAACCGTCGTTTAGATGCATTGTTTGCACTTGATGTTGCGAACTTAAACCGTTCACATTTGATTGCTGAGATTAATAAAATCTCTCATATTGAGTAAGAGAGCCGAGATGACTAAGCAAAAGCTTTCTTTTTTAGACCGGAATCTGACGCTATGGATTTTTATTGCCATGGGTTTAGGGGTGGTCATAGGTGTTTTCTTTCCTCAAGCCTCGGTTTCTTTGAATCAACTCAGTGTAGATAACGTCAATATTCCGATTGCAATTGGTTTAATTTTAATGATGTATCCACCTTTGGCAAAGGTAGATTACGCAGCTTTACCGGAAGTATTTAAAGATAAAAAAACGTTGGCTTTGTCTTTAGTGCAAAACTGGTTAATTGCTCCAATTTTGATGTTTGCTTTAGCGATTATTTTTCTGCATAACTATCCGGAATATATGACAGGTCTAATCCTGATAGGCTTGGCACGTTGTATTGCAATGGTATTGGTATGGAACGGTTTAGCCTGTGGGGATAACCAATATGTTGCTGCTTTAGTTGCTTTTAACAGTATCTTCCAAATTTTATTCTTTAGTACTTATGCATGGCTTTTCTTAACTTTCTTGCCGCCGTATTTTGGTGTGGCAGGCCAAGTCATTGATGTGAATTTCTGGACCATTACCCATGCTGTATTGGTGTATTTAGGTATTCCATTTTTAATGGGTTTCCTCACGCGATTCATTTTAGTGAAAGCAAAAGGGTTAGATTGGTATCAAACTAAATTCTTACCGAAAATCAGTCCAATTAGTTTGCTTGCATTACTATTTACCATTGTGGCTATGTTTAGTCTTAAAGGTGGTGATGTGGTGAGCTTACCTTTAGATGTGCTACGAATTGCCATTCCGTTGACGATTTACTTTGTGGTGATGTTCTTCATTAGCTTCTTTATGAGTAAACGTATGGGGAATAACTACCCACGTACCACTGCCATTTCATTTACCGCTGCGGGTAACAACTTTGAGCTTGCTTTAGCGGTTGCGATTGCTACTTTTGGTTTAGCGTCACCTGTAGCATTTACCACTGTGATAGGACCATTGGTTGAAGTTCCGGTTTTAATTTCACTCGTTTCAGTTTCTCTTTGGCTCAAGAAAAAGTATTTCTCACATGAACAGTCTTAACAATGATTTATCCAATGTAGCGTTAAATCTTTTAGATAAGCCTACTTTTGAACAAGTGCAAGCACAGCAACTTGAACACCCACCACGCATTTTATTGTTATATGGTTCTAATCGTGAGCGTTCTTATAGCCGTTTGGCTGTCTTGACGGCTGGACGAATTCTTGAATATTTAGGCGCCGAGGTTAAAATCTTTCATCCTAAAGGTTTACCTTTACCAGAAGATGCAGAAACAGATCATCCTAAAGTGCAAGAGTTGCATGAGCTTTTGGCTTGGGCAGAAGGTATGGTGTGGTGTTCACCAGAACGTCATGGTGCAATGAGTTCGATTTTAAAAGCTCAGATTGATTGGATTCCCTTAGCTGGCGGAGCAATTCGTGCAACTCAAGGTAAAACTTTAGCAGTTATGCAAGTTAGTGGAGGCTCTCAATCTTTCAATGCTGTGAATCAAATGCGTATTTTAGGGCGCTGGATGCGTATGATTACGATCCCGAATCAGTCTTCGGTTGCTAAAGCTTTTTTAGAGTTTGAAGAAGATGGAAGTATGAAACCATCCTCTTACTATGACCGAATTGTCGATGTAATGGAGGAGTTGTATAAGTTCACTTTATTAACACGTGGACAAAAACAATATCTGACAGATCGCTATTCGGAACGTAAAGAATCGGCAGAAGAATTATCTAAACGAGTCAATCAAAAATAGTAGATTGATCACAATAAAAAAGTGCTCACATTAGAGCACTTTTTTATTGATATTTAATGCGAATTTAGATAGTAGGTAATAATGTCTGTAAAAGGTCAATAAAATTTGCCACTTTGGCTGAGTTTTCATTTTCTCTTGTAATTAAGTAAAGAGGAGCATTAAGTTTTATTGAACTATCAAATTCGCGATAAACAATTTCATGGTCCCAGAAGTTATGCATTGAGGCCGGTACAATAGTTATACCAATTCCAGCAGCAACTAAATTTAATGTTGCGGTAGGTCGAGGCGCTTCCTGAATAATACGTGGGCTAAAACCCGCTTGGTAGCAGCTATATAAAATGTTGTCATATAAACCTTGTCCTGAAGAACGACGGTACAAAACAAAATTTTCATCTGATAAGTCACTTGAACTAATTTTTTCTTTTTGCGTAAGTGGATGTCCTATAGGCAATGCCACCATCATTGGCTCATCTAATATATGAAGATGTTTTAACCCAATATCACGACTAATCGGGGCTCTTAAAAAGGCGATATCAAGTTTCTCGGAGATTAACCGATCTAATTGCTTTTGGCTGCCTGCTTCTTCAAGTTTGGTTTGTACCCCTGGATATATTTCCCGATAGGAGCGCAATACTAATGAAATCAGTGGATGTAAGCCTGCAGAACTTGTAAAACCAATATTGAGTTGTCCTGTTTTACCTTGGCTAACATCTTGGACTAATTTAGGAATATGTTTGGCATGCTCTAATAAAATCTGTGCTTCTTTAAATAATGCTAAACCTGCTTCTGTTGGTTCAATCCCTCGTGGTTGACGAACAAGCAATTGTGTACCGAGTTCTTCTTCCAGTTTTTTGAGTAAACGCGTTAAAGGTGGCTGTTGAATAAATAATCGGTTTGCCGCGTGGGTAATGTTTCTTTCTTCAACAACCACAACAAAGGCATGAAGCTTGTGCAAATCTAGCATAGAAATACCTTTAGGGTATGGTTAAAGAAAATAAAAGCATTTGTAGATATGTCATAAAAGTATCATTCTATCTTGGTCAGATAAAGTGAAAAGTAACGAAAATGAACCATGTTGAGATTGCCGTGCAGAAGGAGAGTGTACCGAGCTGCACAGAACTATTTTTAGGTTTTTTAACATTAGGTTTAATTGGATTTGGCGGCGTGTTGCCTTTAGCACGAAAAGTCGTTGTAGAACAGCGACAGTGGCTAAGTCCTGAAAAATTCACTGAGTTACTTGGTCTGTGTCAATTTTTACCGGGTGGCAATATTATTAATTTATCTGTTGCGATTGGCATGGAGTTTCGTGGCATTCGCGGTGCAGTAAGCTCACTGATTGGCTTAATCTTTGCACCGACGGTAATTGTTGTACTTTTACATTATGTCTATGAGCAGTTCCAAGATAACCTCATGGTTAAGCATCTTTTTGAAGGACTAGCAGCAGCTGCTGCTGGGCTACTGGTTGCAACAGGGTTGAAAATGCTCAAGCCTTTATTACGTAATCCATTAGCTATTTGTGTAGTTGTAGTGGCAATTGTCAGTATCGCTTTTCTGAAAATCTCCTTGCTTTTGACCATGCTGGTTTTGTTGTCATTTTATTCAGCTGTTATTTGGAGACGTGTGTAATGGGCGCAGTTCTACTTACTTTAGCCATCATTTTTACTCAGTTATCACTTATTGCTTTTGGTGGCGGAAATACAATTTTGCCTGAAATGCAACGTCAAGTCGTTGATATTCACCACTGGATGACTGCGCAAGAATTTAGTGCCTTATTCGCAATAGCCCAAGCAGCACCCGGACCTAATATGATGATTGTGCCGCTCGTTGGTTGGCATGTAGCAGGGTTATCAGGTTTGCTTGTGACATCAACCGCTAAATTTTTGCCTTCATCTATTATTACTGTATTTGTAATGAGAGGTTGGTCAAAATTTAAAGATAAGAAGTGGCGCCGTGTTTTACAGCTTGCATTACAACCTGTCACTGTTGGAACGGTACTTGCCAGTGCGTGGATTATTTCTGAGGCGGCTGCAATAAATACTTTACTTGTCATTATGGTAGTCATTGCAACTTTATTATCTTTAATTAAAAAGGTTCATCCCTTACATGTCCTGATTGCTGGGGCTGTATTTGGCGTGTTGTTACTCTAGTTTAACCAGTTTGCCGACCTGCGCTGGATGAGTTCAGGTTGGCTTTTTTTGATTGAAGTGAATAACAATTAAATCTAAAAAACCGATTAAATATATAAAAACATACTGTTTTACCTATTTTATGTTTTAACGTACTATGCATCTATTGAAAGAATTTGGATGTATTGGAGTAAAAACAGATGTTAGATCAAAACATTAAAACTCAATTAAAAGCTTAC